>Ga0102591_1000583_pt1 | contig 67175 bp, 62 predicted proteins | sample AraplaCol_mCL_r2_2_FD_76860 | JGI IMG/M metagenome (GOLD analysis project Ga0102591, IMG submission 76860) | Arabidopsis root microbial communities from North Carolina, USA - plate scrape MF_Col_mCL_r2 (SPADES assembly) (version 2) | ecosystem: Host-associated > Plants > Roots > Endosphere... | reverse complement strand
CCTTCGACGCCGGCGAGGTCCGCTGCGTCCTGTGCCAGACGAGACCCCGCGCCTTCGCCCGGGCGCGGGCCGCCTGCCTCTACGACGAGCACTCGCGCGACCTGATCCTCAAGCTCAAGCACGCCGATCGCACCGACCTGTCGGGCCTGTTCGCCCGCTGGCTGTCGCGCAGCGCCGCCGACCTTCTGGACGAGGCGCAGGCGGTGGTCCCCGTGCCCATGCACCCCTCGCGCCTGCTGAAACGCCGCTACAACCAGGCCGCCGAGATCGCCCGGCCGCTGTGCGCCATGACCGGCCGGACCTATCTGCCCGACGCCCTGGTGCGCCGGCGCGATACCGACAGCCAGGGCGGCAAGTCGGCCGACGGCCGCCGCCGCAATGTCGCCGCCGCCTTCGCCGTGCCCGAACGGCGCCGCCACCGGGTGATCGGCCGCCGGGTGCTGCTGGTCGACGACGTCCTGACCACCGGCGCCACGGCCGAGGGCTGCGCCCGGGCCCTGCTGGCGGCCGGCGCCACACAAGTGTCACTCGCCGTCGTCGCGCGCGTTACAGAAATGCAAGCGCGTCCTATATGAGGACGGAAACGACTTCTGTTACGGATTCCCCATGGCCAAGGTCACCATCTACACCCGTCCGTTCTGCGGCTACTGCTCGCGGGCCGTGAAGCTGCTCAACGACAAGGGCGCCGACTTCACAGAGATCGAAGCGGGCATGGATCCGGCGCTGCGCAAGGAGATGATGGACCGCTCGGGCCGCACCACCTTCCCGCAGATCTTCGTGGGCGAGCAGCACATCGGCGGCTGCGACGACATGATGGCCCTCGAGCGCGAGGGCAAGCTGGACGCGCTTCTGGCCGCATGACCCAGCTTCGAGTCGGCCTGATCCAGACCCGCACGCCCGCCACCCACGCGGCGGCGCTGGCCCATGTCGCGCCCCTGGTGCGGGAGGCGGCGGCGCAGGACGCCCGGTTCATCCTGACGCCGGAATGCACCAACGTCCTGCAGAAGGACCGCACCAAGCTCCTGCCGACCCTGGTCTCGCTGGAGGACGACCTGGTGGTGCGCGGCCTGCGCGACCTGGCCCGCGAGCTCGGCGTCTGGATCGACGTCGGTTCGGCCCTGGTGCTGCGCGAGGACGGCAAGGCGGCGAACCGCCAGGCGGTGATCGACCCGACCGGCGCGATCGTGGCCACCTACGACAAGCTGCACATGTTCGACGTCGACCTGCCGACCGGCGAGACGGCGCGGGAGTCGGCGACCTACGAGCCCGGCGACCGGGCCGCGGTGGTCGAGACGCCGCTGGCGAATTTCGGCCTGACCATCTGCTACGACATGCGCTTCCCGGCCCTGCACCGGGCCCTGGCGCTGGGCGGGGCCCAGGTCCTGACCGCGCCCGCCGCCTTCACCCGGCCCACGGGCGAGGCCCACTGGGACATCCTGCTGCGGGCCCGGGCCATCGAGACCGGCTCGTTCGTTATCGCGGCGGCGCAAGGCGGCTTCCACGAGGACGGCCGGGGCACCTGGGGCCGCTCGATCGCGGTCGGCCCCTGGGGCGAGGTGATCGGGAAACTTGACCACGACGAGCCGGGCGTGTTGATCGCCGACCTCGATCTCGCGGCCGTCGACAAGGCCCGCGCGGCGATCCCGGCCCTCAAGAACGCCCGTACCTTCACGGGCCCGTAGTCCCTATATCTCTCCCATGATCAGGTACGCGCTCAGCTGCGATCACGACCACGCCTTCGAAGGCTGGTTCGGCTCGTCGTCCGACTATGACGACCAGGCCGCGCGCGGACTGCTGGAATGCCCGCTGTGCGGGTCCAAGGGCGTGCGCAAGCAGATCATGGCCCCCGCCGTGGCGGGGACGAAGGCCCAGAAGTCCGCGCCCGCCGTCGATCCGAAGATGCGCGAGATGATGATGACCGCCATGGGCGAGGTCCGCCGCCAGGTCGAGGAGAACTTCGACTATGTGGGCGACCGCTTCGCCAAGGAGGCGCGCGACATCCACGAGGGCAAGTCCGAGGAGCGCGGCATCTACGGCGAGGCCTCGGCCAAGGAGGTCAAGGCCCTGGTCGAGGACGGCGTCAAGATCGCGCCCCTGCCGCCGGCCGCGCCGAAGAAGACCGAGGTCAACTAGGACCCGCTACGCCAGGCGGAACTTCGGTGGCGGCAGGCTCAGCCGGGTGTCGGCCACGGCCTCGCCGCGGAAGAACCGCACCAGCAGGCCCTGCACGTCGGGATGGGCCTCGAAGACGTTGTGGCCGGCGTTCTCGACGATCACCCGGGACTTATGCGTGAACTGGGCCGCCACCACGTCCTGTTCGGCCAGCGGCGTGCGGCCGTCCAGCGAGCCGGCGACCAGCAGGGCGGGGTGGTCGATGCGCAGCGACGCCCGGAAGCCTTCGCCCAGATCGGCTCCCGGAACCGCGCCCAGCAGCTGCGGCATCGGGAAGTTCAGCGCCTCGCCCAGCACGGCGGCCTTCGCCTCGCGCCGGATCAGGGCCAGCCGGCCCGGCGAAATCCCTGACGCCAGGTCCGTGGCCTCGGGCATGCCGGTCACGCTCAGCAGGTCGGCCACGTCGCCCAGGAACGGCGCCAGCACCTCGGTCCGTCCGGCGTCGAGGGCCAGGTACAGGCTCGGCAGCAGGGCCAGGGTGTTGGGATTGGCGATCAGTCCACCCGCCAGCATCTGGACGCCGAAGCCGCCCATCGCGATCTCGCCCGGCGCGCCGTTCAGTGTGACCTTCGTCACGGCCGGCTGGGCCTCCAGCCTGGCGTGCACGCGGCGCATCAGGGCGGGCAGGTCGGGGACCGCGGCGCGGACCGCCGGGTCGGCGTCCAGCAGGGCGTCCACCTGGCGCAGGAGGCCGTCGATCGCCGCTGGGCGCTTCACCGTCTGGTCCTGGCCCTCCAGGCTGGCCAGGGCCACGCGGTTGATCCGGTCGTCGTGCCGCTTGAGCGCGCTGAGGGCCAGGTGCGAGCCGTAGCTGATGCCCCAGAGGTCGACCTTCTCGGCCCCGAGGTGACGGCGCAGGTCGTCGATGTCGTCGGCGTTCTGGGCGGTGTTGTAGCCGGTCATGGCCACGCCGGCCTTGGTCCAGTCTAGCCAGGCCTCCTGGAACTCGGCGCGGAACCAGGCGGTCAGCCCGGCCTCCGTGAACACCGGCGGCGGCCGCGTCGAGGCCGGCCGCGCCGGGATGGCGTTCGACAGCCCCGTGCCCCGTTGGTCGAAGGCGATCACGTCGGCCACCTCGCGCAGGGCCATGAAGATCGGAAAGCGCGGTCCGGCCGCCGCGCCGGTCGCCGTGCCGCCGGGGCCGCCGGCCAGATAGACGATCGGCGGGCCGGGCCTGGCCGCCGTCGACCGGAAGCGGACATAGCTCAGGCGGATGCGGCGCGAGCGGGGATCGCGACGGTCCTCCGGGACCTCGAAGAAGCCCCGCTCGGCATCGAGCTCCTGGCCGCCGCGGCTCTTGAAGCGGAGCGGTCCCGGCTGGGCCTGGCTGGAAGCGGGCTGGGCCGAGGCGAGCGTCGGAAGGGCGAGGCCGGCGGCCAGACCTGTGGCGAAGCCCGAGGCGAGCAGGGCGCGGCGGTGAAGGGATGTGCTGTTCATGCCGCCGACAGAGCCGGGACGGCGCCGATTTGTCCGGGGCGGTTCGGTCAACGGCGCGTCCCGGTCGGTGAATGGCCACGCATCTCGGCGAGCGGCGCCCTAGACTGACGCCATGTGGCGAACCCTTCTCCTCGCCGGCCTCCTGGCCGGTTTCGCGACCCTGGCCAGGGCCAACGATCTGCCGTGGCAGGCCTGTCGTGGCGCTCCGGGCGCTGACGGTCCGGTCCTGACCGACTGCCGTCCGCTGGACGGCGCGATCGATCCCCAAGGTCGCGAGATCTGGCTCCGCGCAGCCCTGCCCGCGCCGACGGATACGCGTCCCCAGGCGTTCTACATCGCGGGCGTCGCCTCGTCCGAGGTCTGGCTGAACGGCCGAAGGCTCGGCGCCAACGGCCGTCCCGGCGCCGACGCCCGCGCCGAGGTCCCGGGGCGCTACCAGATCGCCATGCCGATCGCCGAGACCGCCTGGCGCCCGGGGGCGAACGCGGTCGTGATGCACATGTCGTCCTTCCGCGGCGGCCTGCGTTTCGACCGCCCGATCATGTCGGCGACGGTCGGGCCCTATCCCTATTCGGCCCACATTCCGCTGCTGGCGGTGACCTTCGCCGCGGCCGGCGCGCTGGTGGCCGCGGCGTTCGGCTTCGGCGTGATCCATGCCCTGCGTCGCACGGGGTCGAGTCTGGTCCTGGCCGCGATGGCGGCGGTCGCGGCCCTGCAAGCCGTCGTGGAGAGCCTTCGGGCGCTGGTCTCCTACGCCTATCCCCTGCACGCCTGGCGGATGAGCGCGATCTGGGCGCTGTCAGGCGCCTTCTCGATCATGCTGGTGGCCTACGCCGCAGGCCGCTTTCTGCCTGGGGCGCGTCGGCGGATGACCGTCCTGGGCGCGGTCGCCGTCGGCCTCACCGCCCTGGCGCCCGGCTTCGACCTCAAGACCGGACTGGCTTTGCTGATCGGCGTGATCTTGGCCGGGGTCGCCGCCGCGGTCGGGGTCCGCAAGCGCCTGCCCGGGGCGCGGCCGGCCCTGGCCTATCTGGCGCTGTTCCTGGTCCTGGCCGTCGGGTTTCCCGAGTGGCTGGTGGACCTGTCCTACTTCCTGCTCGCCGCCGGACTGGTCGTGCCGTTGCTGATGGCCGAGGTCGTTCGGCTGGGCCGCGACGATCGTGGGCGCGAGGCCGCGCTGACCCGCGCCGCCAGTCGTCCCGACCGGCTGACCGTGGCCTCTGCGCGCGGGGTCGAGCTGGTGCCGGTCGCCGAGATCCTGGCGGTGGTGGGGGCCGACGACTACGCCGAGCTGCGACTGGTCGGCGGACGCGACCTGCTGCACGCCGCGCGTCTCGACCAGCTGGAGGTCCAGCTGCCGCCGAGCTTCCTACGGGTTCATCGGTCGGTGATCGCCAATCTGGCCCAGGTCCAGCGGCTCGAACGGCAGAACGGCGGCGGCCGCCTTCACATGCGCGAGGGGCCGCCGCTGCCCGTCAGCCGATCCCGCCTGCAGGCCCTGCGCGAGGCCCTCGACGAGGCCGTCCTGCTGCGCGCCACGGGCTAGCCGACGCGCCGGACAGGCAAAAGGGGACGATTTCCCGTCCCCTTCGCCCGACCTGCCTTTGGCGGAGCCGCCCGGAGCCTGGCTAAAAGCCAGGCTCCATTAACAGCTTAGAGCATGGCGGACGCCGGAACCGGCATCCACTTTCGGCTGCCAAGCACTAGTAGTAGCGGTATTCGTAGTGGCAGTTCTTGTTCTTCGAGTTCTTCTTGGCGATCTGGTTGCCGGCGACCGCGCCGACCGCGCCGCCCAGCAGGGCGCCTTCGGTCTTGTTGCCGTGGCCCGCCACGACGGCGCCCAGGGTGCCGCCCGACAGGGCGCCGATCACCGTGCCCTTGTTACGGGCGCTCTTGGTGCTCTTGCAGACCCAGACCTTGTGGCGGGTCTGGGCTTCGGCCGCGGTGACCGCGACGGTGGACGCCGTGAAGCCGAGGGCGACGACGACGGCGAGGGTCTTGAGTTGGGCGCGCATGGCGAGCTCCGTTCTTGGTTTGTGATCCTTGAGCGCATTGAACGCCCAAGCTCGTATTGGGTTCGATCAGTGTCGGCTTTCCGACCTGAACCGGGGATGAAGCGGCTCCGACGCCTCCGTTCATCCCCGTTCCGACTTTAGCCCTGGACGCGATAGCGGCCGGCGCTGTCGGGGCAGACGCGGACATAGCGGGTCTCGACGCGGCCGTTGTAGTCGGTGTCGGCCGGGGCCAGGCGGCAGCGGCGGCTGTAGTCGCTGTAGACGCTGCTGGAGCTGGCGCGATAGCGGCTGCTTTCGCGATAGGCGACGGTGTCGTCATAGGTCCAGTACTGGCCGTTGGCGTCGCAGCGGCCCTTGCTGGAGGCGTTGCCGATGCTGGCGCCGACGCCGGCCCCGACCAGGGCGCCCAGCACCGTGCCTTCCGGTTTGGCGTTGCGGGCGGCCAGGTTCGAGCCGGCCACGGCGCCGACCAGGGCCCCGATCACGCCGCCGGCGGTGGCGTTCTTCTTGGCGTCGCTCCGGCAGGGGGCGTTGTAGGACACGTCGTCGCCATAGCTTCCCGCGTACGGCGCGCCGTAGCGCGTGGCGTAGTCGGGATAGCGGCGGTCATAGGCGCCCGAGCCGTAGCGGCGGTCGTAGTCGGCGCGGGCCCGCTCGTAGTCGGCCCGGTCGCGGTCGTACTGGGCGCGCTGGCTCAGATAGTCGCTGTTGCTGGTGGTGTAGGCCTGGCCGCTGACGCTGAAGCGCCGGGCCTGGTCGGGATAGCGCCGGTCATAGGCGCCGTAGCCGTTGCGACGGTCGTAGTCGCGGCGGGTGTCCTCATAGACCTGGCGATCGTGCTCGAACGCGGTCTGCTCGCGATAATAGTCCGAGCTGCTGTTGTAGCTGGGGCTGTCGAAGCGCGTGGCGTATTCCGGATAACGACGGTCGTAGGCGCCGGCGCCGTAGCGGCGGTCGTAGTCGGCCTTGTCGCTAAGGTACTTGGAGCGGTCGCGGTCGTAGTCGCGCTGCTGCTCCCGATAGTCGGCGCTCTGGGCGTCGTAGACGGCGCGCTGGTCGCCGTAAGTCTCCAGGCGTTGGCGATAGGCCGCGTCCGCCGACTGGGCCAGTACAGGCGCGGCCGCGCTCAGGGCGACGGCCGAGGCCATCAGCCACACAGTGGTCTTGGAAGTCATGGTTGCTCTCCGTTCCGACGAACGGATCGACGCTCGGCCCCCGATTACGGCCGCCAATCCTTGTTGGGATGTCCCTGGCCAATAGAAGGCGCGGCGGCGGTACAGGTTCCGTCAGGCGCCGGAGCGGGCCTCAGTCCTTGGTCACCGTCATCATGTAGTTGATGTCGACGTCGGTCGAGCGGCTCCAGCGGCCGGTCAGCGGGTTGTAGGCCACGCCGAACGGGCCTTTGACGTCCACCGGCTCGCCGGCCAGGAAGGCGCGCAGTTCGTCGGGTTTCAGGAACTGCTTCCAGTCGTGGGTGCCGGGCGGCACCCAGCGCAGCACGTACTCGGCGCCGATCTTGGCCAGGGCCAGGGCCTTCAGCGTGCGGTTCAGGGTGGCGACGATCATCAGGCCGCCGGGCTTGAGCAGCCGCGAGCAGGTGCGCAGGAATTCGCCCGGATCGGCCACGTGTTCGATGACCTCCATGGTCAGCACCACGTCGAACGGCCCCGCGCCCTCGGCCAGCAGCTGCTCGGCGGTGGCGGGACGGTAGCCGATCGCCAGCCCCTGCTCGGCGGCGTGGGCGGCGGCGGTCTTGATGTTGTTCTCCGAGGCGTCGACGGCCGTGACCGTGAAGCCCAGCCGCGCCATCGGTTCGCTGAGCAGGCCGCCGCCGCAGCCGATGTCCAGCAGGGTCAGGCCCTCGAACGGCGTGCGGGCGTTGCCGTCGCGGTCGAACCGCGCCAGCGCCTGCTCGCGGATGAAGCCCAGCCGGCAGGGGTTGAACACATGCAGCGGCGCGAACTTGCCGCGCGGGTCCCACCACTCCGCCGCGATGGCCGAGAACCGCGCCACGTCGGCGGGGTCGATGCTCCAGGAGGGGGCGTTTCCGGCGGAGGGGGGCGCATCGGCGGACTGGCTCATGGTCCTCATTTAGCAACGACACGGCGGGCGGCACAGGGCGAGACGTCGCACCCGACGAAAAAGACACGTCCGCGACATTGCCGTTGCGCCGCTGCGCCGCTAGAAGACCGCGGCTTGCGCGAGCGGCGCGGTTCGTCCGCCCCCGGCGCAAGAATTGACCTTAGGTTTTTCAGGGGTAGGGCGTGTCACGTCTGGTGATGAAGTTCGGCGGCACCTCGGTGGCCGACCTGGAGCGCATCCGCCGGGTGGCGCGCCTGGTCGCGGCCGAAGTGGCCACGGGCAAGCAGGTGGCGGTGGTGGTCTCGGCCATGTCGGGCAAGACCAACGAACTGGTCGCCTGGACGGACGGCTCGGGCCGCGCGGCCCAGGGGCTGCCGGAGTCGGACGATGAGTACGACGCCGTCGTCGCCTCGGGCGAGCAGGTCACGGCCGGCCTGCTGGCCATGACCCTGCGCAACATGGGCCTGAACGCCCGCTCGTTCCTGGGCTGGCAGGTGCCGATCCTGACCGACGACGCCCACGGCCGCGCCCGCATCGAGGACATCCCGCCGGCCAATCTGGAGGCCTGTTTCGCGGCCGGCCAGATCGCCGTGATCGCCGGCTTCCAGGGCGTGACCCCCGACCAGCGCATCACCACCCTGGGCCGGGGCGGCTCGGACACCAGCGCCGTGGCCATCGCCGCCGCCCTGAAGGGCGACTGCGACATCTATACGGACGTCGACGGCGTCTACACGACCGACCCTCGGATCGAGAGCAAGGCCAAGCGCCTGGCCAAGATCTCCTACGAGGAAATGCTGGAAATGGCCTCTCTGGGGGCCAAGGTGCTGCAGACCCGTTCGGTCGAGATGGCCATGGCCCATCGCGTCCCGGTGCGGGTGCTGTCGAGTTTCGTCGAGCCGGGCGAAGCCCCGGGCCAAGGTACGATCGTCTGCGACGAGGAAGAAATCATGGAAAAGCGCATCGTCTCGGGCGTCGCCTATAGCCGCGACGAAGCCAAGATCACCCTGCTGGGCCTGCCCGACCATCCGGGCGTGTCGTCGCAGATCTTCGGCCGCCTGGCCGACGCCAACGTGAACGTCGACATGATCGTGCAGTCGCGCGCCCGCAGCGCCGACACCGCCAACATGGAGTTCACCGTCGGCAAGCGCGACGCCGTCCGCGCCGTCGAGATCGTCCGCGCCGCCCAGAAGGAGATCGGCTTCGAGGACGTGGCCGTGAACGAGGACGTGGCCAAGGTGTCGGTGATCGGCGTGGGCATGCGCTCGCACGCCGGCGTCGCCCAGTCGATGTTCCAGGCCCTGGCCGAGAAGAACATCAACATCCAGGTCATCTCGACCTCGGAGATCAAGATCTCGGTCCTGATCGACGCGGCCTACACCGAGTTGGCCGTGCGCGCGCTGCACGCGGCGTATGGGCTGGACCAGCTCTAGAGACCCCCCTCAGTCGCTGCGCGACAGCTCCCCCAGAGGGGGAGCATCTGTTCGGCGTAGATCCTCCCCCTCTGGGGGAGGTGGCCCGAAGGGCCGGAGGGGGCGTCCCTCGGCGTTAGCGAAATGTCGCCTTCTGACGTTATGACGTCAAAACGTCATCCTCCAGGAGCCTCCATGTCGGTCTTCCATTTCGATCCCGAGAAGAAGTCCGTCACCTTCGAGGGCGAGGCCGGGCTGGAGCTGCTGTACGACCTGCTGCTGCGGGCCAAGTTCGGCGACGGCTACGAGAAGCCCCTGCTGGTCAGTCCGTGGCTGGCGGCGCTGCTGCGCAAGCTGGACCGCGTCCTGCCCGACGACGGCCAGTGGTTCCCCGAACAGCCGGGCCGGCCGATCTTCGACGAGGACGACCTGCTGGCCATGGGCGACGCGGTCATCGAGGAAGGCCACACCGTCGGCTGGTGGACCATGACCGAGCCCGAGAAGCGCGCCTATTTGCGCGAGGTCATCGCCGCCCCACATCCCCTGACGGACGCCGAGGTGGCGTTCATCGAGCGCGACATCGAAGGCGCGGTCGAGCAGGCCAAGCAATTGGTCGAGGCCATCAGCGAGCCGCTGGCCCTGCCGGGGCACGGCTGACGGAACAGGGAAGGCGGCGGCGATGCACGATGGACTGAACGGCCGCCCCGCCCAGCTCTCCCTCCGCCGCTACGGCGCCGACGGCGACGCCCACGCCCACGACGACTTCGACCAGATCGTCCTGCCGCGCCGGGGCGTGCTGGAGATGGAGGTCGACGGCCGCGGCGGCCGGGTCCAGGCCGGCCAGGCGGTGCTGGTCCCGTGCGGGACCCGCCACGCCTTCGCCGCCGACGGCGACAACCTGTTCGTGGTGGCCGACATCGGCGCCGCCCTGATCGCCCCGTTCGAAGCCCTGCGCGAACGCACCTTCCTGCCGGTCAACGCCCCGGTGCGCGGGCTGCTGGACTTCGTCTGCGGCGACGCGGCGCGGCAGGTCGAGGACGAGGTGGCCGCCCTGTGGGCGCCGTTGCTGTTGCGGGCCCTGGCGGCCGGCGGGCCCGGACCCGACCCGCGCCTGGCTCGCGCCGCCGCCCTGATCGAGCGCGACTTCGCCCGGCCCCTGGCCGTCGCCGAGATGGCGGCCGAGGCGGGGATGAGCCAGAGCCGGTTCTTCGCCGGCTTCGCGGCGGCGTTCGGCCGCTCGCCGCACGGCCAGCTGGCCGACACCCGGCTGCGCGCCGCCCAGCGCCTGCTGACCGGGACCCGGCTGTCGATCGCCGAGATCGCCGTGCGTACCGGCCATGCCGACCAGAGCGCCCTGACCCGGGCGATGAAGGCGCGGCTGGGCGTGACCCCGGCGGCCTGGCGGCGCGGCGCCTCCTAAATCCGCTCATCCCGGCATTCGCCGGGATGAGCGGAATCCAGGGAAATTTTGAACCCTCGATGTCGAAATCGCGCCCCCCGGCGCGACTTCTCTTCGAAGGCCCCGCCGGGGCCTCGCAACGAGGAGCCGCATGATGATCACGGTGAGTGCTTTCCGCTCGGTCCCGCCCTTCGCCAAGGGACTGGTCCGCGACCTTCGCGTCCGTTGGGCGCTGGAAGAGGCGGGAATTCCCTACGAAGCCCGCCTGCTGGACCAGGGCGAACAGGACAGCCCCGCCTACCGGGCGATCCAGCCGTTCGGCCAGGTGCCCTACATCCAGGACGGCGATTTCGTGATGTTCGAGAGCGGCGCCATCGTGCTGCACATCGCGGAGAAGTCGCCCGTCCTGTCGCCCTCCGATCCGGAGGCGCGGCTGCGGATGCACACCTGGCTGATCGCCGCCCTGAACTCGGTCGAGCCGGCCCTGCAGAACCTGTTCCTGATCGACATCCTCTTCACCGAGGAAGCCTGGGCCAAGGCGCGCCGGCCGGGGGCCGAGGCCTTCGCGATCCGGCGGCTGGAAGGCCTGGCCGCCTGGCTGAAGGGCCGCGAATACCTGGCCGACGAACGCTTCACCGCCGCCGACCTGATGATGACCACCGTGCTGCGTCTGGCGCGCGAGACCGATCTGGTCACCGGCAATCCCGTGCTGGACGCCTATGTCCGCCGCTGCGAGGCCCGTCCGGCCTTCCAGCGCGCCCTGGCGGCCCAGACGGCGCCGTTCGAGGCGGCGCTGGAGCCGGCCGAGTAGGAGGTTTCGCCAAGGCTCCGGGAGGTTTCGCCAAGCTTCCCGGAGCCGGCTCTGCTACGTCGCGGGCATGACCCCGCGCCAGCGCCTCGTGATCGGACTCCTCTGCGGCCTCGTCGCCGGGGCGTTCTGGGGCGGGGTGTTCCTGGCCCCCAAGCTGCTGCACGCCTTCACCCCGCTGCAGATGACCGCCGGGCGCTATCTCTGCTACGGCCTGGCCTCGGCGGCCCTGCTGGTCCCCAGCGCCCGCTCGGTGCTGGCGCGTCTGACCCTGGCCGACTGGCGCGACCTGGCGGGCCTGAGCCTGCTGGGCAACATCGTCTACTATGTGGGCCTGGCGGTCGCGGTGCAGATCGCCGGCGTCGCCCCGGCCTCGCTGATCATCGGCCTGCTGCCGGTCACCATCACCCTGGTCGGCGCGAAACCCGGAGAGGGCGTGGCCCTGCGCCGGCTGGCCGCGCCGTTGCTGCTGGTCGGGGCGGGCGTGGTCTGCATCAACATCGCCGCCTTCCAGACGGCCGCCGGGGTCGATGTCGGGCGCCTGGTCCTGGGCCTGCTGGCGGCGGTCGGCGCCCTGGCCACGTGGACCGTCTACGCCGTGTGGAACGCCCGCCGCCTGGCCGCCACGCCCCGCTTCAACAGCCACGAGTGGTCGCTGCTGACCGGCGTGGTCACGGGTCTGCTCTCGCTGCTGCTGGTGATCCCGGCCTTCCTGGGCGCGACCCCGCATGTCCCGGCCGACTGGATGCTGTTCTGGGGCGTCAGCCTGGCCGTGGCCCTGGGCGCCTCGGTGATCGGCAACGGCCTGTGGAACGCCGCCAGCCGCCTGCTGCCGTTGTCCTTGTCGGGCCAACTGATCGTGTTCGAGACCCTGTTCGCCCTGGTCTACGGTTTCCTGCACGACGCCCGCTGGCCGCTGCCGCTGGAGGCCGCGGCGATCGTCCTGATGCTGGCCGGCGTGCTGTGGTCGGTGCACCTGCATCGACCTTCGGCGGAAGCCCATCCGGCGGAGTAGGGGGCTCGCCGCAAACATGACTGTAAGCTGAACATCACCGTTCAGATCGGGTTCAAGGCGACTTTGCGACAAAGGCTCCAACAGCGCCGAACCGGACTTCCCCGGACATGACGCTTCCGAATGGAGCAAGTGCCATGAAGACCACCAAGTTCACGAAGATCGCCGTCGCCGCGGCCGTCACAGGCGCCCTGGTCCTGCCCGCCTCGGCCGCCTTCGCCGGCGACAAGAGCAACAAGACCGAACGCGCCATCATCGGCGCCCTGATCGGCGGCATCGCCGGCGCGGCGCTGTCGGACGGCGACAAGGGCGGCATCGCCATCGGCGCCGTCGCCGGGGCCGCCCTGGGCGCCTCGACCGGAAGCAACGACCGCGATCACCGCTATTCCAGCGGCTATCGTGACCCGCGCTACGGCTACGGGTCGGGCCACAACAGCGGCTACGGCTACAACAACGGCTACGGCCAGTCGGGCTACGGCGGCGGCTACAACAGCGGCTATGGGCGCGACCATCGCGACGACCGCTACAACACCGGCTACCGCTACAGCGGCGGCCAGTACGGGAACGGCTATTACGGCCAGCGCCGCTAACGGCCTTCCAGGCGAAACCACCGGCGCCGTCCCTTCGGGGGCGGCGCCTTTTTCGTGCGCGAACCACGATTTGACCGCGAGCGAACGCTGTGCGGGGCGCGAAATCTGCTATAGCCCGGCTGAGGGCGATGCGGCTTCTTAACCCCTGACGCGTTCTGTCAGGCTAAGCCGTACCGACCAAAGGGGAGTGCGCGCGCAGACATGGCGGCGTCCGGGATCGCTGTTCGGGGACCACGCAGCCTGCTTCGGCAGATTCGCGAGGCCATGGCCGGGGCGGGTCCTGCCCAGGGCAAGCTCGACATGGTGGTGCGCACCATCGCCATCTCGATGGTCGCCGAGGTCTGCTCGATCTATCTGCGCCGCGCCTCGGGCGACCTGGAACTGTTCGCCACCGAGGGTCTGTCGCGCGACGCCGTCCACGTCACCCGGCTGAAGCCGGGCGAGGGCCTGGTCGGCGAGACCATGCGCCTGGGCCGGCCGCTGAACCTGTCGGACGCCGCCAGCCACCCGTCGTTCTCGTACCGCCCGGAAACCGGCGAAGACCCCTACCACGCCTTCCTGGCCGTGCCGCTGCTGCGCGGCGGCCGCGCGATCGGCGTGCTGGTCGTCCAGAACCGCACCGAGCGGATCTATGACGAGGAAGAGGTCGAGGACCTGCAGATCATCGCCATGGTGCTGGCCGAGATGGTCAGCTCCAGCGAGCTGCTGGGCCAGGGCGAGCTCAAGGACGTCGAGATCGCGCCGCACAAGCCCGAGCGGCTGAAGGGCGCGCGCTTCGCCGAGGGCCTGGCCTACGGCGTGGCCGTGCTGCACGAGCAGCCCGTGGCCCCCGAACAGCTGCTGTCCGACGACGCCCTGGCCGAGGAGGCCCGGCTGAAATGGGCGGTCGAGGCCCTGCAGACCCAGATCGACGAGATGCTGGAGGGCCAGCACGGCCTGGTCGGCGCGTCGTACGAGGTGCTCGAGACCTACCGCCTGTTCGCCCACGACCGCGGCTGGAACCGCTCCCTGCAGGAAGCCGTGCGTTCGGGCCTGACCGCTGAAGCCGCGGTTGAGCGCGTGCGCTCCGAGCACCGCGCCCGCCTGGGCCAGGCCCGCGACCCCTATCTGCGCGAGCGCCTGCACGACCTGGAAGACCTGAACGACCGGCTGCTGCGCCACCTGTCGGGCGACGTCCACGCCGTGCGCGTGCTGCCCGAAGACGCGATCCTGATCGCCCGGAACCTGGGTCCGGCCGATCTGCTGGAATACGACCGCACCAAGCTGAAGGGCATCCTGCTGGAGGAGGGCTCGGCCGCCAGCCACGCCGGCATCGTGGCCCGGGCCCTGGATATCCCGTGCGTGGGCCGCCTGGCCGGCCTGCGCGACCGGGTCAGCGAGGGCGATCCCGTGGTGGTCGACGCCGAGACCGCCGAGGCCTGGCTGCGGCCGCGCGCCGACGTGATCAAGGCCCTGCAGGCCCGGATGGAGGTCCGCGCCCAGCGCAAGGCCGAGTTCGCCCGCATCCGGGAGACGCCGGCGGTCACCAAGGACGGCGGCAAGGTCACCCTCTTGATGAACGCCGGCTTGGCCGTCGACCTGGACATCCTGGGCGAGACCGGGGCCGAGGGCATCGGCCTGTTCCGCACCGAATTCCAGTTCATGGTCGCCGAGGAGATGCCGCGCCTCGAGGCCCAGACCAGCCTCTACGAGAAGGTCCTGGAAGCCGCGAACGGCATGCCCGTCACCTTCCGGACCCTGGACCTGGGCGGCGACAAGCTGCTGCCGTACATGGAGCTGGAGCGCGAGGACAATCCGGCCCTGGGCTGGCGCGCCGTGCGCATGGGCCTGGACCGGCCGGCCTTGCTTCGCATGCAGATCCGGGCCCTGATCAAGGCCGCGCGCGGCCGCGAGCTGCGGATCATGTTCCCGCTGGTGGCCAATGTGGACGAGTTCCGCGCCGCCCGCGCCTTCGTCGACCAGGAGGTCGCCTGGGCCCTGAAGCGCGGCCGGCCCGCGCCCCAGCGCCTGGACGTCGGGGCGATGATCGAAGCCCCTTCGCTGCTGTGGCATCTCGACGCGCTTTTGCCGATGACCGACTTCGTTTCGGTCGGCACCAACGACCTGATGCAGTATTTGTTCGCCGCCGATCGGGGCAATCCAAGGGTTTCGGACCGCTACGATCCGCTGTCCCCGGCGGCCCTGCGCGCGCTGAAGACCATCCAGCAGGCGTGCGCCGACACCGGCACGCCGGTCTCGGTCTGCGGCGAGATGGCGGGCAGGCCGCTGGAGGCTTTCGCCTTGCTGGCCTTGGGTTTCGACCGCTTGTCGATGCCGCCGGCCGGTATCGGACCGGTCAAGCAGATGGTGCTGTCGTGCGATCGCGAGGCCGCCCGGCGCAATGTCGAGGCGCTGCTGAAGACCTCGGCCGGGTCGCTCCGTGGCGAGATCGAAACCCTGGCGCGCAAGCTTTACGTCGCCGTTTAGACATGGCCTGGGTTAACCAAGCGCCGCCGTATAGTGTATTGAATCCGGCGACTTACTTTGATATCGACCATAAAGTATTAACAAATCCCGGCTAGGACGGGTGGGGTAAGTCGTCGGCTTCGTCTCTGAGGAGACTGAATTCTCCGGCGACGCGAATTTGGGGTCTCATGGCAGCCATGCCGCTGGATACGGGCAGGGTCTCGCACTTGCATCTGGTCGCCGACGGCGAGCGCGAAGACGCGCCGCTGGCCGAGCACCAGCCTTCGATCGATCACGGCGTCGACATCGGTTCGGCCCTGCGCGCGGCCCGCGAGTTCCGCGGCCTGACCCTGCAGGACGTCGCCGACGCCACCCGCATCCGTCTCAGCTATATCGAGGCGCTGGAAGACCTGCGCCTGGACGAGCTGCCCTCGCGCCCGTTCACGATCGGCTACGTGAAGTCCTACGCCAAGGTGCTGGGCCTGGACGGCGACGCGGCCGTGGCCCGCTTCAAGGTCGACGTGCCCGACGACAGCGAGCCGCTGCGCGCCCCGGTCGGCGTGCGCCACGAGCGCGACCCGCGCCTGGGCCTGATCCTGGCCCTGGGCGTGCTGATCGTGGCCGCCATCGTGCTGTGGAACGTGGCCCAGCGCGCCATCGCCAAGGACGCCCCGCCGGCCCAGGTGGCCCAGGAACACGCCGTCGCCGTGGCCAATGCGCCGCCCCCCGTTCCGGTCGATCCGAACGCCGCGCCGGGCTCGGTCCCGCTGGGCGCGCCGCTGCCGGCCCCGGTCGAATCGACCACGCCCGAGCCCTACAAGACCCCCGGCCTCGACGACGCCGCCGCCAACGGCGGCTCGGCCGACGCGGTGACCGCCGCCTCCAAGGTGCGCGCCGCCGAGGCGGCCAAGGCCGGCGTCGATCCGAACCAGGCGGTCAAGGTCGGAACGCCGTTCCGGGCCAAGGGCGCGGTCTACGGCGCGGCCCCGGCCGAGGCCTCGGGCCTGATCCTGCAGGCCCGCAAGCCGGCCTCGCTGAACGTGCACGACGCCAACGGCCAGATCTATTTCGCCCGCTGGATGGCGGCCGGCGAGGCGTTCCGCGCCCCGCGCAACGGCGGCCTGATCGCCGAGGTCTCCGACCCGCAGGCCTTCGAGGTCTACAACGGCGGCGCCCTGACCAGCCGCATGGGCGCCCCGGTCTCCGCCCTGGGCAAGCTGGTGGTGGCTCCTGCGGCGCCCGCTCCGGCGCCCGTGGCGGCGGCTCCGCAACCCAAGCCCGCCGTGGCTTCAGCGGCCAAGCCGCAGGGCTGAGAAGGGGACACACACTCGCCCTGGGCGTTGTGTGATCCTGGCGAGGTGGTGGGGGCGAGTGTGTGTCCCCCGTTTCTGGCTCGACCTCTAACCCCTTCGCCCGCCCGACTTCGCGAACAGCAGGTCCGACCAGTTCCATCGGCTCGACCCCAGCGCCAGGCGCGGGGCGCCCGGGCCGTCGGCCAGGGAGATCAGCACCAGGCCGCGCATCGGGTCGTCGCGGCAGGCCTTGGGGGCGAAGGCCACCTCCAGCATGATCAGCTCGCGCACGCCGGCCAGGCCCTTGCCCTCCTGGCCCGGGCTCTGCACCCAGTCGCCGTTCCAGACCAGCACCGCCTTGCCCTTGGCGGCCGCCTCGGGATGGACCTGCATCATCGCGGCGCGGACGCGGGGGTTCTTGCGCAGGGCGTCCTGCAGCAGCCGGACCATGTCGCACCCGCCGCCGCCCGGGCCGCTGCCCGCCCCGCCGGCCCCGGAGCCGTTGCCGGCCGTGGCCGCGCCGATCAGGTCGGCCTCGCCCAGCTCGGCCACCACCTGGGGCGTCGGGGCGGGCTTGGCGGGCAGGGGCTCGACCTCGCGCGGCGGGACCAGCTTGGGCGGGCGGACGGGAAGCTTGGGCGGCGAGCGCTTGGCCGGGGCCGGATCGCCGGCCGGTTCGGGCGCCAGCTTCGGCGGCTCGGGCGGGGGAGGGGGCGGCTGGTACAGGGCCACGGCGATCGGGTCGGGCTCGTCCATCATCGGCGGCTGGATGCGCACGGCCAGGATCGCCAGCAGCAGGCCGGCATGAGCCGCCAGGCTGACCGCCCCGGCGACCAGGCCGTCCACGCGGGCGCGCCGGCGACGGACCGGCGTCGGGACCAGGGGATCGTACGGCTGCGGTCGCCCGCTCATCGAAACTCCAGAACCGCCTTTGGGAAGCTCCAGAGACCACCGGCCCGCGTCAGGATCGTGGCGCCCGCGACATTTCTCCTCGCGCCCTGCACGCGCCCGCTCTTGGGTTCCGCCGCCAAACCCCTTAGATTGGCCGCATGTCCGCAGACCACACGCACGTTCGTCCCTGGCGCCAGATCACGCGTCGCCAATCGCGGAAGATCCGCGTCGGCAACGTCGAGGTCGGCGGCGACGCCCCGATCACCGTCCAGTCGATGACCAACACCCTGACCAGCGACGCCAAGGCGACGCTGGAGCAGATCCGTCAGCTGGAGGAGGCCGGCGCCGACATCGTCCGCGTCAGCTGCCCCGACACCGACTCCACGGCCGCCTTCAAGACCATCGCCCGCGAGGCCAAGGTGCCGCTCGTGGCCGACATCCACTTCCACTACAAGCGCGGTATCGAGGCGGCCCAGGCCGGCGCGGCCTGCCTGCGGATCAATCCAGGCAACATCGGCAGCCCCGACCGCGTGCGCGACGTGATCCAGGCGGCCCGCGACCACGGCTGCTCGATGCGGATCGGCGTCAACGCCGGCTCGCTGGAGCGCGAACTGCTGGAGAAGTACGGCGAGCCGTGCCCCGACGCCATGGTCGAGAGCGCGCTGAACCACGCCCGCATCCTGCAGGACCACGACTTCCACGAGTTCAAGATCTCGGTGAAGGCCAGCGACCCGTTCATGACGGTGGCGGCCTACTACCAGCTGGCCGAGGCCATCGACTGCCCGCTGCACCTGGGCGTCACCGAGGCCGGGGCCCAGCGCACCGGCACGGTGAAGTCCTCGATCGGCATCGGCTCGATGCTGTGGGCCGGCATCGGCGACACGATCCGCGTTTCGCTCGCCGCCGACCCGGTCGAAGAGATCAAGGTTGGCTTCGATATCCTGAAGTCGCTGGGCCTGCGCCACCGCGGCGTCAACATCATCGCCTGCCCGTCCTGCGCCCGCCAGGGCTTCAACGTCATCAAGACGGTGGAGACGCTGGAGCAGCGCCTGGCCCACATCAGCCAGCCGATGTCGCTGTCGATCATCGGCTGCGTGGTCAACGGCCCGGGCGAGGCCCTGATGACCGACCTGGGCTTCACCGGCGGCGGCGCCGGCTCGGGCATGATCTACATGGCCGGCAAGCCCGACCATAAGCAGTCCAACGACGGCATGATCGACCACATCGTCGAGCTGGTCGAGGAACGCGCCGCCAAGCTGAAGGCCGAGGCCGAAGCCAAGGCGATCGCGGCCGAATAGGCCGCATCCTTCCGCGTCATGATGCGTTTGGCGACCGTTGGATGGTCTGAGGACGCATGCTGAAATTCCGCATCCTGGGCGCGCTCGCCTGCGCCATGCTGTCCGGAACGGCCATCGCTCAGGACATGCCGTCGGTCCTGCCCAACGACTATGTGCTGAAGGACATCCTGAACCAGCAGCGGGTGGACTCGGCCATCGGACCGCGTCCGGGCTCAAGGTCGCGGCCGGGACCGCCTCCTCAGCCCGCGCAGCCCGCCTCCGGCAAGGTCGACACAACCTATCGCGCCTCGCCCCAGGTCAGCGCCCGGGTGGTCGAGCAGTATTCCCGGAGCCTGTCCGCCCGGCTGGGGTCCGTCCAGGGACCCAAGGCGGCCGACGCGCTCAGGCGGGGCGATCCCCTGAACCGCTGGAGCCAGCTAGTCGGCGCCGACGGCCTGCGGCGGGGCGATGTGGCCGACGCCGTGGCCGGCTGGTGGGTGCTGAGCTGGGTCATCGCCAACGGCGCCGACAGTAACCGCGCCCAGGCCCTGGGCGCACGCGAACAGGCGCGCGCCATGCTGGCCGCCAGTCCCAGCCTCGCCGGCTTGAGCGACGAGCGCCGCCAGGAGATGGCCGAGGTGATGATGCTGGATTTCGTCGTCCAGCAGGCCGCCTACACCAGCGCCTTGCAGCGCCGCGACCAGGCCGAGGCCCGCCGGCTGGGCGACCAGGCCGTCGCCCGCTTCCGCCAGCAGATGGGCGTCGACCTGCGCCAGGTGCGTCTCACCGACAAGGGCTTCGCCAAGGCCGGATGAGCGTCACCCCAGCGAGGTCTGGATCGGCACGCCGCCCTTGATCGCCAGGGTCACGGGCGTGCGCTCGGCGATGTCGGCCAGGCGGGCGCGCTGGGCCTCGTCCAGCGGACCGGCGGGAAGCAGGACGCGCTCGATCCGGGGCGGTGTCTCGCCGCCGTGGTAGTGCAGCCGCACCTCCAGCGACCCCAGCGGCCACTGCTTGTGCTCGGCGTACATCTTCAGGGTCATGGCCGTGCAGGCGCCCAGGCTGGCCAGCAGCAGGTCGAACGGCGCGGGGCCGACATCGGCGCCGCCGTTGCGCTCGGGCTCGTCGGCGGTCAGTTCGTGGCGGCCGGTGGTGATCTGGGTGGCGTAGTGGGCGTCGCCGATGCGGGCGGTGGCGGTGGCCATGGGGACTCCTTGAAGCGAAATGCCGCGCGACCTGTCGGACGCCGACGGCCGCGCGTCTAGCACAAAGCCGCTTTAGATCACCGCTCGCGCCCGCTCGTCCGCCCCCGTCAGGGCCGCCGCGACAACGCGCAGGCCGCGCTCCAACTCGTCCCGGTCGGCCGCTGGACCCAGGCACACCCGCACGCCGGTCTCGAGCCCGGGAACCACGACGGGCGCGCCGGGCGGGGTGACGTCGACGCCGCCGCGCAGGGCCCGGCCGGCGACGCGTTCGGCCTCAAGTTCGCCCATCGGCAGCCAAAGGTGCGGGCTGGCTGGCGAGGCCGGGCGCTCGACCGCGGGGCCCAGGATCTCCAGCGCCATGGCCAACCGCGCGGTGGTCTCGGCCACGCCGGCGGCGGCGATGAGGTCGGCGGTCCCGTCCTCGATCCACTGGGTGGCGATCAGTCCGCCAAAGGCCGGCGGGGCGTAGGCCAGGGCTCGCACGGTCCGCAGCACCCGCTCCAGGTGGTCGCCGGGCGGCACGATCAGGTATCCGGCCCGCAGGCCCGGGGCCAGGGACTTCGACACCCCTGAGACGTGGAAGACCCGCTCCGGAGCCAGCACCGCCAGCGGCGGCGGATGGTCGGGTCCGGCATAGACCGCGTAGATGTCGTCCTCGACCAGCCACAGGTCGTGCTTGCGGGCGACGGCGACGATGTCCTCGCGGCGTCGCAGGCTCATGATGCGGCCGGTGGGATTTTGCAGCGTGGGCAGCAGAGTGGCGACCCGGGCGCCGTCGCGGGCGGCCGCCTCCAGGGCGTCGGGACGCACGCCCTCGGCGTCCATGGCCAGGCCCTTCAGCCGCAGGCCGCCGTATTCGGCGATGGCCTTCACGCCCTGATAGGTCGAGGCCTCGCACATCACCGTGTCGCCGGGGCGGGCCAGGGCGCCCAGGGCCAAGGCCAGCCCTTGCTGGGCGCCCGCGCAGCAGATCAGCCGCGTCCAGTCCGCGCCCGCCAGCCCGCCGCTGCGCGCCAGCCAGGCCGCGCCGGCCCGGCGCTGGACGTCCGATCCCGCCATGGGCGCGTAGCCCAGGTGGTCCAGCAGGTCAGGCCGGCGCCGCAGGCGGGTCATGGCCTCGGCCAGGTGATCGGCGGCGGCCCGCTGCGGGGCGATGTTCTGTGCGAGGTTGATGGGGCCGGCCAGCGGGACGGGACGGGGAGCCGCCGGTTCGCCCCGCACGAAGCTGCCGCGTCCCACATGGCCCTGGATCAGCCCGGCCTTCTCGGCCTCGACATAGGCGCGGGTCACCGTGCCCAGGCCCAGGCCCAGGCGGTGGGCCAGGTCGCGCTGCGGCGGCAGGCGGCTGCCGTCGCTCAAGACGCCCGAGGCGATGTCGGCCCGCAGCGCATCCAGCAGGCGCTCGTACAGCGGGGCTTCGCCGGGCGGCAATGTCGGGGTCCAGCCCGCCATCGATGTCTCCTAAATTGTCACTGGAACAATATAGGTTTTGACTCATGATGCAATTGGCAAGATCACCGTGACATTCCATCTGGAGTGTCCGCCATGACCGCTCAATTACTGCTCGCCTTTGTCCTGTTCGCCTTCGCCACCGCCGGCACGCCCGGCCCCAACAACATGATGCTGCTGGCTTCGGGCGCGAACTTCGGGTTCCGCCGCACAGTGCTGCACATCCTGGGGATCAGCGTCGGCCTGGGGTTCATGGTGCTGGCCATGGGTCTGGGCCTGGGCGGGGTGTTCAAGGCCTGGCCGGTGCTGCACGACGTGCTCAAGTGGGTCGGCGGCGCCTACATGCTGTGGCTGGCCTGGAAGATCGCCACGGCCAAGGGCGTGTCCGACAAGGATGCGGGCTCCAAGCCCATGACGTTCCTGCAGGCCGCCGCCTTCCAGTGGGTCAATCCCAAGGCCTGGGCCATGGCCCTGACCGCCGCCACCACCTACACGCCCGAAGGCTCGACGGCCGGGGTGTTCCTGGTGGCCGGGACCTTCATGCTGGTCGGCGCGCCGTGCAGCGCCGCCTGGGCGGGGTTCGGCCAAGGGCTGCGGCCGTTCCTCGACCGGCCCAAGGTGCTGCGCGCCTTCAACGTGACCATGGCCGCCCTGCTGGTGGTCTCGCTCTATCCGCTAGTGGTCGACACCCGTCCGGCGGGCGTGTCGAAGGAGGCTCCGCGCGAACTGGCCGCCGACCTGCCCGCCACGCCGCGCTGGTCGTCGCGGGGCTGATTGCAGAAACTTAAGTAGGCGCCGGCGGGCGGCTGGGGTCTGGTGGCGCGTCCAGATGGAGCCGCTCATGTCCCTCGCCGTCCGTTCCGCCGTTTTGGCCGCCCTGCTGCTGGCCGGGAGCGCCGCGTCGGCCCAGGCCGCCGTCACCCCCGTGCCGGTCGGCCAGCCCCTGGCCCGCTTCGCCAACCTCAAGCCCGGCGTGCATCGCTATCTGCGCTTCAAGCAGACGGGCGACACGGTCCGCGTCGCAGACGTCTGGACGCGCGAGATCCGCTTCGAGGACCAGGACGGCCGGCGCCGGATGCATATCGTCCAGCACTGGGACGGGGCGGGCGCCGCGCCGTCGGACCGCCATCTGGACAGCTGGTTCGAGTTCGGCACCTTTCGGCCGCTGACCCATGTCCGCCGGAGCCAGAAGGACGGTGCGACCAAGGTCGAGGGCTTCGTCTTCCAGCCGGACAAGATCACCGGGATGAAGGACCTGGCCGACAACGCCGCCAAGGATTTCGAGGTCGCCTCGCCGGAGGCCAGCTTCAACTTCGAGACCGACATGGAGTTTCTGCAGGCTCTGCCCCTGGCGGCGGGTTACGAGGCCAGCATCGTCTTCACCCATCCGGGCGGCGGGCCGCCGGCGGCCTATCTGTTCAAGGTGGCGGGCTCGGAGGTGCTGGACCTGCCGGGCGGCGGCAAGGTCGACTGCTGGGTGGTGACCACCGACTACAACCGCCCGGAGATGGGCGTGACCAAGTTCTGGTTCGCCAAGGCCGGCCAGGTGATGATCAAGCAGATCTCGCCTCTCCCCGACGGTTCTGGGGTGCTGGGGAAGACGCTGCTCTACTGAGCCTTTTGATCCGCTCATCGGGGATGAGCGGAGTTTGGGGGTTGTGGGATCGTCCGCGTCGGCCCCAGATCGGGCCTCCACATGAGGTCTCTTCAATGCGCCCCATCCTCTTCGCAGTGATCGCCACCCTGGCCGCGACGCCCGCTCTGGCCCAGGACCTGAAGGTCACCGTCCAGGGGCGGGACTCGGTGACCCTGACCCCGGCCGACCTCAAGGCCCTGCCGCGCGCCAAAGCGATCTTCACCGCCCACGGCAAGCAGATCATCTACGAGGGGGCGGTGCTGAACGCGGCGCTCAAGCAGGCCGGGGCGGTGTCGGGCGACCGGCTGATGGGGCGCTATCTGAACCAGGTGGTGGTCGCCAAGGGCGCGGACGGCTTCACCGCCAGCTATTCCCTGGGCGAAACCGACCCGGTCTACCGGACCAATCCGGTGATCATCGCCGACAGCAAGGACGGCCAGCCCCTGGACGCCCGCGAGGGGCCCTACCGCCTGGTGGTCGACGGCGATCTGCGTCCGGGGCGCTCGGTGCGGGCGCTGGTCTCGGTTGAGGTGAAGCCGGTTCCGTAGCGACTGGATGGTCGCTGCAAACTCTAATCGTTGTCATCCCGGTAGCCTGGCAGAGGCTGTCCGGGACCCAGGGGACTGGGCAGAAGCGGTGCGGTTCACCTGGGTCCCGGACAAGCGCCGCGTTTTCCGGGATGACAACGGATGGGTAGCTCAGCCCTGCACCGGCCCCAGATAGTCCAGCTTGCCGATCGGCACGCCCTTGTGGCGGAGCACGTCGTAGGCGGTGACCACGTGGAAAAAGAAGTTCGGCAGGGCGAAGCCCAGCAGATAGTCCTCGCCGGTGAAAGTCAGGGTCCCGCCCGGCAGCTTCAGCTCGACCGTGCGGTCCTCGCTGCCCTCGAAGGCCTCGGCGTCGACGCTTTGGATATAGGCCAGGGTGTCGGCCACGCGGGTCTTCAGTTGGGCCAGGGTGGTCTCCTCGTCGGCCATGGCGGGGGCGTCGACGCCGGTCAGGCGGGCCACCGCGCCCTTGGACGCGTCGGAGGCGCGCTGGATCTGGCCCGACAGCGGCAGCATGTCGTCGGCCAGGCGCGCGGCGACCAGGTCGTCCGGGTTCCAGCCCTGGGCCTTGGCGTGGGCCTCGCCCTTCTCCAGCAGGGCGGCCAGGACGTTCAGGGCGCGCACGAAGACGGGGACCGAGGCGCGGTGCATCGACAAGGGCATGAAAGGCTCCAGGAAGGGCGCGGGGAAGGGGGATGGTGCGCGCCTTGGCCGTCAGATAGGCGCCCAAGGCGACGCTTTACAGGCGCCGGCGCGAACGTCGTTCGTTTGTGCCGGCGGCCGGCTCGACGACGTCGCTGAATCGAGGCTTGGTGCGGGCCAAGTCTTGTAAAGGGTGCGACCTATGAACGATCCGCGTCTCCACCGCCGGGCTCTGCTGACCGGCGTGATCGGCCTTGGACTGGGCGCCGTTCTGGCCGGTCCGGCCCTGGCCGAGCCGAGCGAGGTCGTCACGCTGAAATCGGGCGAGCGCGACGTCGAGGTCTCGGTCTGGCGGCCTTCGAAGGGAACCAAGACCGAGGGCGTGATCGTGTTCTCGCACGGCGCGGGGTCCTGGCCGGCGCGCTACGACTTCCTTCTCAAGGCCTGGACCGCCGCCGGCTTCCTGGTGGCGGCCCCGACCCACGTCGATTCCATGCGTCACCCCAAGCACGCCGACTACGACCTGAAGACGGCCTTCCCGCTGCGGCTGGCCGACCTGGCCGCGGCCACGGCCTGGACCGAAACGGCCGCGCCCGGCGCGCCTCGCGCTTCGGCCGGCCATTCCTACGGCTCGCTGATGTCGATGATGCGCGGCGGCGCTCTGGAGCAGATGATCCCGGCCCGCGACCCCGGGACCAAGGCGGTGATGTGCTTCTCCTCGCCGGGCGTGCTGCCGGGTCTGATGGGGCCGACGGCATTCTCGACCCTCACAGCGCCCCTGCTGATGGTCACCGGCGACAAGGACCTGGTGCCCGGCTTCGTGACCGACTGGCGCGACCACCTGCGCGGTTTCGAGACCAGTCCGGTCGGCGACAAGCACGCCTGGATCGGCGCGGGCGTGGATCACACCTTCTCCGGCGCCATCGGCGGCGAGGGCAAGGACCCGGCCCAGGTCGCCGCCTTCGCCCGGGCCCAGGCCGCAAGCACCGCCTTCCTGCGCGCCGCCGTGCTGGGGGACGCCAAGGCCCGGGCCGCGCTGGACGCCACCAAGAGCGACGCCATCGCCGAGTTCCGCTCGCGCTGATCGCCAGATGATCTTCCAGGAGCAAGGGGTGACGCGGAGCGTTCGGAGCGGTAGAGAGACCGCCCATTCTCCCACAGCGTGACGTCCTCCCTTGCGACTGCCCCAGGCCCGCCTCGACCAAGTTCTCGACCGCTTCCGTGAAGTCGAAGCCCGCATGGGCGCGGCCACCGACGGCGCCGAGATCGTCAAGCTCTCCAAGGAGCACGCCGAGCTGCGTCCGGTGGCCGAGGCCGTCGAGGCTCTGGCCAAGCTGACCGCCGAGCGCGCCGAACTGGAGGAGATGGCCGGTGATCCGGAAATGGCCGCCATGGTCGCCGACGAGAAGGCCGCCCTGGACGAGAAGCTGCCGGTCATGGAGCGCGAGCTGGCCCTGATGCTGGCTCCGCGCGACAAGGACGAGAACGCTTCCGCCATTCTTGAAGTGCGGGCCGGCACAGGGGGCGACGAGGCCGCCCTGTTCGCCGGCGACCTGTTCCGCATGTACCAGCGCTACGCCCAGCTGCAGGGCTGGCGGGTCGAGATCGACAGCGTCTCCGAAGGCGAAATGGGCGGCTACAAGGAAATCATCGCCTCGGTCACGGGCGACGGCGTGTTCGGCCGCTGGAAGTTCGAGAGCGGCGTGCACCGGGTGCAGCGCGTGCCCGAGACCGAGGCGCAAGGGCGCATCCACACCTCGGCCGCCACCGTCGCGGTGCTGCCCGAGGCCGAGGACGTCGAGATCGAGATCAAGGAAAGCGACCTGCGGATCGACACCTACCGCTCGTCGGGGGCCGGCGGCCAGCACGTCAACAAGACCGACTCGGCGGTGCGCATCACCCACTTGCCGACCGGCGTGGTGGTGACCAGCTCGGAAAAGAGCCAGCACCAGAACCGCGCCCGGGCGATGAAGAACCTGAAGGCGCGTCTGTACGACATGCAGCGCGAGGCCCTGGACACCGCCCGCTCGGACGCCCGCAAGACGCAGGTCGGCAGCGGCGACCGCTCGGAACGCATCCGCACCTACAACTTCCCGCAGGGCCGGGTGACCGACCATCGCATCAACCTGACGCTCTACAACCTGGCCAAGGTGATGGAGGGCGACGCCCTGGACGACGTGATCAAGCCGCTGATCGCCGAGGACCAGGCCGCGCGCCTGGCCAGCCTGGAAGAGGGCGGGTTCTAGGGGGCGGGCTCAACAGGCTCCACTTCAACGTGCTAAGCCCGCAGTATCGCCGATCGATGCTGAGCGCGCGGGGTGTTGGCGCCGTGCGCGGCGACGGAGGGTGTATTGGCGAGGAAACCAGGACAAGGCCGCGGCCCCACGATCATCGATGTCGCGGCCCGGGCGGGCGTTTCGCCCATGACGGTTTCGCGCGCGATCAATGGCCGGCCAGGCGTTGGACCTGAAGCCCGCGCGGCGGTCGAGGCGGCGGTGCAGGCGCTCGGCTATACGCCGAACGCCGCCGCGCGAAGCCTGGTCACCTCGGAAGAACTGAGGATCGGCGTCATCTACTCAAATCCCAGCGCCGCCTTCATGAGTGATTTCCTGACCGGCGTGTTCGAGGAGGCGTCGACGCGCGGCGCGCGCCTGACCCTTCTCAAGGGCGAGGCCGGCGGCCTGCCCGCGGCGTCCGCCGTGAAGGATCTGGTCGCGTCCGGCATCCGGGGTGCGATCCTGGCCCCGCCGCTGGGCGAGTCGCCGGCGGTGTTGCAAACGCTGCGCAAAGCCCGGCTGCCGCTGGCGGCCGTGGGCGCCTACAACGTCGAGGGCGCGATCTGCGTTCGCATCGATGATCGCCGCGCGGCCTACGAGATGACCCGCGAGCTGATCGATCTTGGCCACCGTCGCCTGGGTTTCATCCTCGGCAACCCCGATCAGGCCGCCAGCGCCGAGCGATTGAGCGGCTTCTACGCGGCGGTCCGCGAAACCGTCGGCGTGGTGACCACCATCGCGCAGGGCGATTTCAGCTTCACCTCGGGCCTGGCGGCGGCGGAACAACTGCTCGACGCGGCGGCGCCGCCGACGGCGATCTTCGCCAGCAATGACGACATGGCCGCTGCTGTCGTGTCGGTGGCCCATCGGCGCCACCTCGACGTGCCCGGTGAACTGACCGTCGTCGGCTTCGACGACACCTCGCCTGCCGTCACGGTGTGGCCGCCCCTCACCACGGTCCATCAGCCCGTCCGCCGATTGGCCGCCGAGGCCCTGGGTCTGCTCGTCAGCCAGATTACAAGCGGAAAGCCCTTGGGCGATCTGTCCGACCGCGTGCTCGAACACGAGGTCGTTCGACGTCTCTCCACCGCCACCCTCTAGACGCTTCCGCCGGTAGGTCCTGCTGGCCATGCCTGGTGTTGCGACCTGGACCCGCTGCCGAGTCGCGCCGTTGTGAAGGTCATGCCGAAGTTGGGCATTTTGCCGGTAACGCTACCATGAGCCGCATCACTCCGATTGGCGGCGAATCCTGCCTTTTCGAGACAGAACCTCACTGGCGGCTCCTCTAATGGTGGAGCAGCGCTCGCCTTTTAGGCTTCATTATGTCTGAGTATTGACATGTTGTAACAGTGGACCTACCAAATTTACGATAACGCTACCATCGCGCGGCAATCGCACGAGAAGCGGACGTAAAGCGCACCGGCCAACGGTGCTTGGGAGGGAAGACATGTTTTCACACCGCGACGATTCCACGAATCCGTGCGTCGGACAGGGCCGTCTGGTCCGGCAAATGAAGCGCGGAGCACTCGGCTCGGCCGGGGCGGCCGCCCTGCTGGCGACGATGGTCGCCGGACCCGCCTTCGCTCAGACCCCCGCGCCCGCCTCGGCGCCGGAGACGGTCAGCGAGATCATTGTCACCGGCACGCGGATCCAGACCACGGGGTTCACCGCGCCCACGCCGACCTCGATGATCGGCGAGGAGCAGATCGAGAACAACGCCCAGCCCAACATCTTCGCCACGATCGTCCAACTGCCGTCGCTGCAGGGCTCGAGCGGTTCGGCCACCAACACCTTCAGCACGTCCAGCGGCCAGCAAGGTCTGAGCTCGTTCTCGCTGCGCGGCCTTGGCACCATCCGCACCCTGACCTTGCTGGACGGCCAGCGGGTGGTCGGGGCCTACTACACCGGCGTCACCGACGTCAGCCTGTTCCCCCAACTGCTGGTCCAGCGCGTCGACGTCGTGAACGGCGGCGCTTCGGCCTCGTACGGGTCCGACGCGGTGGGCGGTGTCGTCAACTTCATCACCGACACGCGCTTCACGGGCGTCAAGGGCAACGTCCAGGCGGGCGTCTCGACCTATGGCGACAATGAGCAGGGCCTGGTGCAGCTGGCCGGGGGGCGCAGCTTCGGCGATCGCGTGCACGTGGTCGGCAGCGTCGAGTGGGCCAAGGAAAACGGCGTGGGCGCAGGCGACTTCGGCCTGGATCTGGCCGGCGATCGCGACTGGTTCACCCAGACGACGATGATCAATCGCAACGTCACCAATGACGGTTCGCCGCAATATCTGATGCGCGACTACGCCCAGCCCTACGCCTACACCAAGTACGGCCTGATCACGGCCGGGCCGCTGCAGGGCATCGCCTTCGACCAGAGCGGCAACCCGTTCCAGTTCCAGTACGGCTCCAACGGCGTCCCGTCCAAGACCGCGGGCGGCGCCGTCATCGGATGCTTCCCCGGCTTCTGCATCGGCGGCGACCTGTCGGGCAACGTCGACAGCGGCCGCACGCTGCAGTCGGAGATCGAGCGCAAGGTGGGCTATGGACGCCTCGCCTACGACTTCGCCGAGGACAACGAGGCCTACATCTCGTTCAACATCGGCCAGGTCGAGACCAGCAACCAGCCCGTCAACGGCATGAACAAGACGGGCCTGACGCTGCAATGCTCCAACCCGTACGTGCCGGCGTCGGTCCAGACCGCCTGCGCGAACGCCGGGATCACCAGCTTCCAGTACGGCGTCAGCAACGCCGTGCTGCCCAACACCAAGGTCCATACCGACCGCCGCCAATACCGGGTGGTCGGCGGCCTGAAGGGCAAGTTCGGCGCCTTCGGCAAGGACTGGAGCTATGACGCCTACTACGAGCACGGCGTGAACAAGGCCGCCATCGACGTCGATCACATCCTGCTGACGCCGCGCTTCAACCAGGCGATCCAGGCCACCACTCTGAACGGCGCGATCGTCTGCGCCGATCCCGTGGCGCGCGCCAGCGGCTGCCAGCCGCTGAACATCTTCGGCGGGCAGCCCCCCTCGGCCTCGACCCTGGAATATGTCCAACCCGCCGCGGGCCCGTTCCAGCGCCTGCGCATGACACAGGACGTCGCCAGCCTGAACTTCTCGGGCACGCCGGTCGACCTCTGGGCCGGTCCGCTGTCTGTCGCGTTCGGCGCCGAATATCGCCGGGAATTCTACACCGTCCACGCCGACCCCTACGGCGCCGGGATTTCGGACCGCAGCCCCAACGATGGCAGCTATCCGGCCGATCCGCTCATGTCCCCGCTCGGCAACAACTGGCATGCGGGCAACTACAAGAACGGCAACGGCGCCTACCACGTCGAGGAAGCTTACCTCGAAGTCGACCTGCCGTTGTTCGACAACGACACCGCCGGACGCGCCAACTTCAACGGCGCGGCGCGGGTGACCGACTACAGCACCTCGGGAACCGTCTGGACCTGGAAGGCCGGCGGCACCTGGGACACGCCGCTTGACGGCGTGCGCCTGCGCGGCGTGACCTCGCGCGACGTTCGCGCGCCCAACCTGTCGGAACTGTTCGCCGCGCCCGTCACCACGACGCTGCCGAACTTCTTCGACCCGGCGAACAACAGGAACGTGGTGGCGATCCAGAACGCGGTGGGCAATCCGAACTTGACGCCGGAAATCGCCCGCAACAACCAGATCGGCGTCGTCCTGGCCAACCCGTCCTGGCTGCCCAACTTCAGCGCGTCGTTCGATTACTACACGATCAAGATCGACGACGTCATCTCGAGCCTCGGCGCGGCCCAGATCGTCGACTATTGCTACCGAGGCGTCCTGCCGCAGACCTGCGGGACCTATAACCTCAACAACACGTCCGGCCCCAACTACATCAACGTCCAGTCCTTCAACCTGGCGTCGATCAAGACCAGCGGCTTCGATATCGAGGCCAGCTATCGCTGGCAGCAGCCGCTGGGGCTGTCGGGCAACTTCACCCTGCGGGCCCTTGCCACCCACATCCGCGAGTACCTGACGGATACCGGCCTGCCCGGCACGATCCCGGTCGACTCCGCGGGCGTGAACCAGGGCAATACGCCGGACTGGAAGTGGCTGGCGATCCAGACCTATGAAACCGACCGCTTCAGCCTGACCCTGCAGGAGCGTTGGTTCAGCGACGGCACCTACGGCGAACAGTATATCGTGTGCGCCCCCGGCTCCTGTCCGGTCTCGACGCCTAACGCCCCGACGATCGACGACAACTTCATGCCGGGCGCCTTCTATATGGACGTCGGCGGGACCTATAAGGTCCGCGAGGATGTGACCGCGTACTTCAAGATCGACAACCTGTTCGACCGGGATCCGGCCAAGTCGCCCAACTACGCCAATCCGGCCCTCTATGACGTCGTCGGTCGCATGTACCGCGCGGGCGTCCGCTTCCGCTTCTAGCGAACGTTTCCAGCGCTAGGGCAAGATCGCCGCCGAGGTCGCCGCAAGGCGATGTCGGCGGCGTTTTTGTCTCGAAGGCCGCCTTTGCGTCGCGCCGTGGCGATCGCTCAGCCGCGCTACAGCGCCTTTTCCAGCACCACGAACTCCAGAGGCCGCTGCGGCTTGCCGAACCGCTCGCCCACGGGGAAGGGCTTGGTCTCGCCGGTCAGGGCGTAGCCGCGGCGCTGGTACCAGGCGATCAGGGTGTCGCGCAGGTGGACGACGGTCATGCGGACGCGCCTGGCGCCGAGGCCGGCCGCATAGGCTTCGCCGTGAGCCAGCAGGGCGCGGCCCAGTTGACGGTCCTGAAGGTCCGGGCGGATGGTCAGCATGCCCAGATACCAGGCGTCGCCTTCCGGGATCTCGCTGTCCGGCTCGATCCAGACGCAGCCCAGCAGCGGGCCGCCTTCCTCGTCGCGCAGGGTCAGCAGCACCGCGTCCGGCGCTTCGGCGAGGTCCTGCTTGAGGCTTTCCAGGTCGATGCGCTGGCCGTCGATATAGCCGGCCTCGGTGGTCCAGCCGGCCTGGGCTCCCTGGCCGCGATAAGCGGAATTGACCAGGGCCACGATGGCGGGGAATTCGGGTTCGGCGGCGGGGGCGAAGATCATGCCGCTGACTTAGGGACGGGCGGAGGTTTCGCCAAGGCTCAGCTGGTCGGCGGCTGGGACGGCGGCTTGCCCGAGCCGAACGCACGCCCCAAGTAGCGTCCGGACACCCGCTTCACCGTACCCGCCTCGCGCTGGATGAACTCCCAGGGATGGAAGGCCAGGCCCACGGTGTCGGCCATGGCCGCGCCGCGCTCGCCCATGGGCTTTTCGGGGCCAGTGGTCGAGTCGATTGCGGTCTGGTGTTCGATCTCGGCGTTTAACTCGGCTCCGATCAGCACGGTCATGATCGAGAACCACGTCCAGACCATGAAAGCGATCACCGTCCCTAGCGGTCCGTAGGTGGCGTCGTAGTGGGCCACGCGGTTCACATAGACCGAGAACACCAGCGAGCCGCCCAGCCAGGCCCCGGCGCCGAACACCGAGCCCCAGATCACCCAGCGCCAGCGCGGCCGGGCGCGGCAGGGGGCGAAGCGGTAGAGCATGCCGAAGGCTAGGGCGGTCACGGCCAGCACGATCATCCAGCGCAACGGGATCCAGAACACGGCGGCGGACGAGAGGCCGATCCGTTCCAGCACGACGGGCGCGGCGATCAGCACGCCGGCCAGCACCACGGCGTAGAGCAGGGCGCAGAAGGTGAAGGCGTAGGTCCAGATCGTCTTGGTGACGAAGTTGCGCTTCTCCTCCTCGTCATAGGCGATGTTCAGCCCGTCGAAGAGCGCCTTCATGCTGGCGTTGGCGCTCCAGATCGACAGCAGCAGGCTGACCACGAAGGCCACGCCCAGCTTGGTCTGCTCCTGGCTGGCCAGGCGCAGCATCTGCTCGCCGACGATGTTGACCACGCTGGGCGGGAAGACGCCCGACATCTCCTGCAGCTGTTTCTCGACGGCTCCGATGTCGGCGAACAGGCCGTACAGCGACACGAAGGCGCCGATGGCCGGGAAGATGGCCAGCAGGGTGTAGAATGTCACGCCGCCGGCCACGGCGGGCAGGCGGTCGACGCTGATCTCGCGGAAGGTGCGCCACAGGATGTCGCGCCAGCCCAGCACCGGGATGCGATGCGGGTGATGGGCCGCGCGACCTCGCAGCGGTTCGGCCTTGTCGAAGTCGTGCGGCGGCATGGCCCGGTCTTCGGAGAGGCCGGGCGGGTGGTCCAGCTGGGTCTCGTTGGGCGCCAGGGTCGGTCCACGCCGGGGCAGGACGAAGGGGACCAGGGCCAGCAGGGCGATCCAGGGCGTCAGGTGATAGGGCCGCGAGGTGATCCACGACCGGATCGGGCGTCGCGGAGCGGTCTCGGTCATGGTTCGGCCCTCCGGTTGGAGGAACACGTGTGGGCGCGGCTCCGTTCCGCGTCTTGCCAAGGCTTGAGTCGTCGAAGACCTTGCGCGCCATGCAAGCCCGGATCGCCAGCCTCTACCGCCATCCCGTCAAGGGATTCACGCCCGAACGCCTGGAGCGGGCCGAGCTGGTCGCGGGCCAGTGCTTCCCCTGCGACCGCCTCTACGCCGTGGAGGACGGCCCCAGCGGCTTTGATCCGGCGGCGCCGGATCACATCTCGAAGATGAAGTTCACGGTGCTGGCCAAGATCCCCGAGGTCGCCAAGGCCCGCACCACCTATGATGAAGCCACCGGCGTCTTCACGGCCCGGGCCGAGGGGCGGCCCGACTTCGCCGGCGATCTGCGGGGCGAGACGGGGCGGCGGAGATTCGAGGCCTGGCTGGCCGACCTGTTGGGCGACGAGGTCCAGGGTCCCGTGCGCGTGATCGAAGGGCCGGGCGACCATCGGTTCATGGACAGCCGCAGTGGCTATGTCTCGATCGTCAACCTCGCCAGCGTACGCGACCTGGAGGCCCGGCTGGGCCGTCCGGTCGATCCGCTGCGCTTCCGCGCCAATCTCTATGTCGAGGGTTGGCCCGCTTGGGTCGAGAACGACTGGACGGGCCGGGCGATGGCTGTGGGCGAGGCCAGGGCCGAGGTGCTTAAGCCCATCGTCCGCTGCGCCGCCACCCATGTCGACCCGGTCACCGCCGAGCGCGACATCGAGGTCGTGAAGGCCCTGTTCGACCACTACGGCCACATGCTGTGCGGGATTTACCTGCGGGTGGACGAAGGCGGGGCGGTGGCCGAGGGGGATGAGGTGGCGGTGGTCTAGTGCTCGGATAGTGCGCGCGTGGCGTCCATGTTCTGGTGCAACACGCGGACGACCATGATCACGCCGCCCTGAAGGCGATAGAGGATCATGTGCGAGCCGGCGGGGCGCCTTCTATAGGCAGGCAAGTCTTCGAGCACAGCTCCGATTGAAGGGCGTTCCGCGACCATTTCTATCGCGGTTCGTATGTCGCGGAGATAGGCGCCTGCCCGCCTCGCGCCCCACAAGTCGCGCGAGTAGTCCCAGATTTCGTCGAGGTCACGACGAGCCTTGTGTGAAAGCCGGTAGGCCTTCACTCCGATACGCCTTCGTTCTGGAGCTTTTCGGCGATGAATGCGTCGAAGTCGAAGTCCTCCATGAAGCCACTTTCCTCGCCTTCGATTAGAGCAGCGCGCAGAGCAGCCAAGCGGGTTTCCCGTTCCTCCAACAGACGTAGTCCTGCACGAACGACTTCACTGGCCGAGCCGTAGCGGCCGTTGCTGATTTGGCCTTCAATGAAGGTCTGGAAGTGGTCGCCAAGGCTGACCGAGGTATTCTTGCTCATGGGATTCTCCGATCTGTAAGATACCAAAAATTGGTACTCACCTCAATATCGCCCCGGCGGCGATGACGCGCTAAGGAGCGCCCCATGACCCTGACCCTCGTCAAAGCCTGGAACGCCGCCAAGGATCGTCTGAAGAACCTTCAGCTCGACCAGCCGGCCATCGACGCCCGCCTGCTGCTGGAGGTGGCCGCGAACGTCACCCGCACCGACATCATCAGCGATCCCTATCGGGTGCTGACCGAGGAGCAGATGGCGACGCTGGATGAGTTCCTGAACCGCCGCGCCCGTCGCGAGCCGGTCAGCCACATCATCGGCCGCAAGGGGTTCTGGAAGATCCTGCTGCAGGTGAACAAGAACGTCCTGACCCCGCGTCCCGAGACCGAGGTCATCGTGGACGAGGTGCTGAAGGCGTTCCCCGAGCAGATGGCGTTCAACATGCTGGACCTGGGCGTCGGCTCGGGCACGATCCTGCTGGCGGTGCTGGCCGAGCGTCCGGCCGCCAAGGGGCTGGGCATCGACGTCTCGGAGGAGGCCCTGGCGGTGGCGCGCGAGAACGCCGCGAACCTGGACCTGTCCGGCCGCGTGGCCCTGCTGCGCGGCGACTGGACCAACGGCCTTGGCGACGAGAGCTTCGACTTGGTGGTCTCCAATCCGCCCTACATCGCCACCGATGTGATCGAGACCCTGGAACCGGAAGTTCGCGACCACGAACCGCGCCTGGCCCTGGACGGCGGTCCCGACGGCCTGGACGCCTATCGTTTCCTGGCTGGCGAGATCCTGCGGGTGCTGAAACCCGGCGCGATGTTCGCCGTCGAGATCGGCTACGACCAGTCGGAGGCCGTCGAGACCCTGTTCAAGGCCGCCGGCGCCCAGAACGTGCGCACCATCAAGGATCTGTCGGTCAACGACCGCGTTGTCACCGGTACCAAATAGCGGTCCCAAGCGGGGGCGACGTCCCCGCCAAGGTTCGTGATGAAAAATTCCTTGGAAAGCCTGGCGTGAGGCGGTAGACGAATAACGTCTCCTTCCAAAACGCCGGGTGACGGGAACAGCGATCGTTTCGATGATCGCGATACTCCCCTGGCAGGCGCGAACGGCCGACCGGCTGATCGCCGCGCCCGAACCGGGCGGAGGCTCTACGGAAACCAGCGTCTCTAGAACATCCAAGGCAGGACCTAACAGGGTTCCACCCCGCTCCAGAGGCCAAACACCGGACGCGCAGATCGCCGCCGGACAGGTTCAAAGAGAAGATGAGAGATTTCAAGGGCATGAAGCGCCAGCGCGGCCGCAACAATCGCGGCGGGGCGGGTAGCGGCGGTAAGCCTCAGCAGCACAACGCCAACCGGGCCTTCGATTCGAACGGCCCCGAAGGCGTGAAGGTGCGCGGGGCGGCCCAGAGCGTCTACGAGAAGTACCAGCAGCTGGCCCGCGACGCGACGTCGTCCGGCGACCGGGTCCTGGCCGAGAACTACCTGCAGCACGCCGAGCACTATTTCCGGGTCCTGCGCGCCATCCAGCCGAATCGTCCGGTCAGCGACATCATCGGCAAGGACGCCTATTCGGCGTACGAGATCGACTTCGAGGCCGAGCCCGAAGAACAGCCCGAGACCCCCGAGGCGACCCAGACCGAGGCTCCGGCCGAGGGCGAGGGCGGCGAAGGCCAGGGCGAAGGCCGCCGCGACCGGTTCGAGAACCGTCCCCGCGAGGATCGCCCCCGTGATGATCGTCCGCGTGACGGGCAACGCGACGACCGTCCCCGCGACGGCCAGCGCGACAACAACCAGAACCGCGACCGTGACCGCGACGGCCAGGGCCGCCGCGACCGCTGGCGCGACCGCGACGACCGCCCCCGCGACGGCCAGCGTGACGATCGTCCGCGCGATGATCGTCCCCGTGACGACCGCCCGCGCGACGACCGGCCTCGCGAGGATCGGCCCCGTGACGACCGTCCCCGCGACGATCGTCCGCGGGAAGACCGCTTCCGCGACGACCGTCCCCGCGAGGACCGCCCCCGTGAGGATCGACCCGCCGCCGAGGGCGAAGGCCAGGCCCGCGAGGGCGGCGAGGGCCGCCGCGAACGTCCGCGCCGCGACCGCGCCCCGCGCGACCGCGATCCGATGGCCGTGATCGAGCCGCAGGCCACGCCGCTGACCGCCGAGGCCCCGGCCTCGCCGCTGCTGCGCGGCCAGGACGGCGACGTCAGCCACGCCCCGGCCTTCCTGGGCCGCAAGTCGCCCCGCGCCGAGGCTCCCGCCGACGCCGCGCCGACGGCGCCGACCTCGGACGAAGGCGAGGCTCCGGCCAAGCCCAAGCGCCGCCGCGCCCCGCGCAGCTTCGAAGGCAGCGCCGCGCCGGAGTCGGAAGAGGTCTGAACCTCTCCACCGATCGCCTGATCTTCAGTCATCCCTCGGCCTCGCCGGGGGATGACGTCGTTTTGGGCGTCCCCCATTGCGTTCGACGCCAAACCCCGCCTAGCCTCGCGCCCAACAACATTAGGGGGCGACCGTGCGCGGCAAGACCAAGACCTTTCTCCTGACGGCGGCCGCCTTGTCGGCGCTTGTCGCGCCGGCCTTGGCCGCGACCTCCGCCAAAGCTCAGTCGGCGGATGAAGCCGCCTTCCGCGGGCTCTACAAGGAGCTGGTCGAGATCAACACCACCGCCTCGGTCGGCAGCTGCACGGCGGCGGCCCAGGCCATGGGCGCGCGGCTGAAGGCGGCGGGCTTCGCCGACAGCGACGTGAAGGTGGTCTTCCCCGACGAGCACCCCAAGGCCGGCGCCCTGCTGGCCACCCTGCATGGCAAGGACCCCAAGGCCGGGGCGATCCTGCTGATGGCCCACATCGACGTGGTCGAGGCCAAGCGCGAGGACTGGGAGCGCGATCCGTTCAAGCTGGTCGAGGAGAACGGCTACTTCTACGCCCGCGGCGCCAGCGACGACAAAGCCATGGCGGCGATCTTCACCGACAGCCTGGTCCGCTACAAGCAGGAGGGCTTCAAGCCCAAGCGCGACATCAAGCTGGCCCTCACCTGCGGCGAGGAGGGCGGCCAGTTCAACAGCGTGCCCTGGCTGCTGGAGAAGTATCCGCAGGCCATGAAGGCCGACTTCGCCCTGAACGAGGGCGACGACAGCCAGCTGGACGAGAAGGGCCAGCCCCGCCTGCTGGGCATCCAGGTCGGCGAGAAGGTCTATATGGACTACACGCTGGAAGTGACCAACGCCGGCGGCCACTCGTCGCGCCCGATCAAGGACAACGCGATCTACCACCTGGCCAACGGCCTGGCGCGGCTGGGCGCCTACGACTTCCCGATCGCCCTGAACGACGCCACCAAGGGCTATTACGAGCAGAACGCCAAGATCGAGCCCGATCCCGAGGTGGCCGGCGCCATGCGCGCCATGGTCGCCAACCCGGGCGACGCCGCGGCCGCCGCCATCCTGGCCCGCGACCCGGGCCGCAACAGCATGATGCGCACCACCTGCGTGGCCACCATGGCCGAGGCCGGCCACGCGCCCAACGCCCTGCCGCAGCGCGCCAAGGCCAACGTCAACTGCCGCATCCTGCCGGGCAACGACCCCAAGGTCATCCGCGACCAGCTCCAGGAGATCGTCGCCGACCCGGCCATCAAGATCACCCTGGCCCAGGACCCCGATCCGGTCAGCCCGCCGCCGCCGCTGACGCCCCGGATCATGGCCCCGGCCACCAAGGTCGCCGCCAAGATCTGGCCGGGCGTCCCGTTCATCCCGGCCATGCTGACCGGCGCCACCGACGGCCGCTTCACCAACGCGGCGGGCGTCCCGACCTACGGCCTGTCGGGCCTGATGGCGGGCGTGGACGGCGACCACATCCACGGCCTGAACGAGCGCATCCAGGTCAAGGCCCTGATGAACGGCCGCCAGTTCCTGTACGAGGTGGTCAAGCTGTACGCGGACGGGAAGTGACCCGCCCCGCGCGCTTTCCCGATATCGGGTGAACCCTGATCTGTTCGGGCCCGGGCCGCGCCGATACAATCGGTAGCGGTTCTGGCTCGTGCTGGAGAGACATCATGCGTCGCATCTTTTCCCTCGGCCTCGCCGCCCTGGCGCTGTCGGCCTGCGCGTACAATCCCGAGCTGGGTCGTCAGCAGATGACGATCGTCGACGACTCCAGCCTGACCAAGGCCGGCGAGCAGGCCTGGAACCAGGCCCTGACCAAGAGCAAGGTCAGTCCCGACAAGGCGGCCAACGCCCGTGTCCGCGCCGTGGGCCAGCGGGTGGTCAACGCCGCAGGCCTGGGCGACCGGCCCTGGGACTACGCGGTGTTCGAGGACGCCTCCCCCAACGCCTTCGTGCTGCCCGGCGGCCATGTGGGGGTCACCACGGGCCTGTTGAAGATCGTCGACAACGACGACCAGTTGGCCGCCGTGATCGGCCACGAGACCGGCCACGTCGTGGCCCACCACGCCGCCGAGCGCCAGTCGCAGAACATGACCTCCAGCCTATTGCTGGGCGTCCTGGGCGCCTATGCGGGCGGCGACACGGGGCGGGCGATCTCGACCTACGGCGGCGACGCGGCCAAGTACGGCATCCTGCTGCCGTTCTCGCGCAAACAGGAACTGGAGGCCGACCGCCTGGGCGTCGACTACATGCAGCGGGCCGGCTATCGCCCGCGCGAGGCGGTGACCCTGTGGGAGCACATGCAGGCCCAGGGCGGGTCCGGCACGCCGCAGTTCGCCTCGACCCACCCGTCGGACGCCACCCGGATCGCGGCCCTGCAAAACTATATCGTCCAACGCGGCTGGTGAACCTTGTGTGGCTGATCGGCCACACCTAAATCCCTGTCCGAGGTCGTTCGTGCTCGATGGAGGCGAACGGCCCAAATCCGCCTTTGGAGGGGATACCGTATGAAGATCGATCTCTATTCCGACCGCGCCAAGTCCGCGGTCCAGTCGGCCCAGAGCCTGGCCCTGGCCAAGGGGCACCAGCAACTGGGCCCCGAACACCTGCTCAAGGTCCTGCTCGAGGAGAAGGACGGCCTGAGCCGCACCCTGATCCAGAACGCCGGCGGCCGGCCCGACGCGGCCGACGCGGCCGTGGACGCCCTGCTGGCCAAGACCCCGCGCGTCGACGGCGCCGGCGGCCAGCTCTACATGAAGCCCGACACGGCTCGCGTCTTCGACGCGGCCGAGACTGGGGCGAAGAAGGCCGGCGACGCCTTCGTCACCACCGAGCGCCTGCTGATCGCCATAGCCAAGGAAGGCGGCGACGCGGCCAAGATCCTCAAGGACGCCGGGGCCACGGCCCAGGGGCTGGAGACGGCCGCCGCGGCCATCCGCAAGGGCCGCACCGCCGACAGCGCCTCCAGCGAGGACGGCTATGACGCCCTGAAACGCTACGCCCGCGACCTGACCCAGGCGGCCCGCGACGGCAAGATCGACCCGGTGATCGGCCGCGACGAGGAAATCCGCCGCACGATCCAGGTCCTGTCGCGCCGCACCAAGAACAATCCCGTCCTGATCGGCGAGCCCGGGGTCGGCAAGACCGCCATCGTCGAAGGCCTGGCCCAGCGCATCGTCAACGGCGACGTACCCGAGAGCCTGAAGGACAAGAAGCTGCTGTCGCTGGACATGGGCAGCCTGATCGCCGGCGCGAAGTATCGCGGCGAGTTCGAGGAGCGGCTGAAGGCCGTCCTGGGCGAGGTCACGGCCGCCGAGGGCTCGATCATCCTGTTCATCGACGAGATGCACACCCTGGTCGGGGCCGGGAAGGGCGACGGGGCGATGGACGCCTCCAACCTGCTCAAGCCCGCCCTGGCGCGCGGCGAGCTGCACTGCGTGGGCGCCACCACGCTGGACGAGTACCGCAAGCACGTCGAGAAGGACGCGGCCCTGGCCCGTCGCTTCCAGCCGGTGTTCGTGCAGGAGCCGACGGTGGAAGACACCGTCTCGATCCTGCGCGGCCTGAAGGAGAAGTACGAGGTGCACCACGGCGTGCGCATCAGCGATTCCGCCATCGTCGCCGCCGCCACGCTCAGCAACCGCTACATCGCCGACCGCTTCCTGCCCGACAAGGCCATCGACCTGGTCGACGAGGCCGCCAGCCGCGTGCGTATGGCCATCGACTCCAAGCCCGAGGAGCTGGACGAGATCGACCGCCGTCTGGTGCAGCTGAAGATCGAGCGCGAGGCCCTGTCGAAGGAGACCGACCAGGCCTCCAAGCAGCGCCTGGAGAACCTGGAGGTCGAGATCGACGACCTGCAGTTCCGCAGCGACGAGATGACCGCCCGCTGGAAGGCCGAGAAGGACAAGGTCGGCGGCGCCGCCCAGGCCCGCGAGGCCCTGGACCGCCTGCGCGCCGACCTGGCGACCGCTCAGCGCGCCGGCGACTTCGCCCGCGCGGGCCAGATCCAGTACGGCGAGATTCCGGCCCTGGAGCGCCGCCTGGCGGAAGCCGAGGCCGGCGAGACGGGCGGGGCTGAAAAGGCCCTGACGCCGGAAGTCGTCGACGCCGAGCAGATCGCCGCCGTCGTCAGCCGCTGGACCGGCGTGCCGGTCGAGAAGATGCTGGAAGGCGAGCGCGAGAAGCTGCTGAAGATGGAAGACCAGCTGCGCGGCCGCGTGGTGGGTCAGGACGAGGCGCTGGAAGCCGTGTCGGACGCCGTCCGCCGCGCCCGGGCCGGCCTGCACGACCCGTCCAAGCCGATCGGCTCGTTCCTGTTCCTGGGCCCGACGGGCGTGGGCAAGACCGAGCTGACCAAGAGCCTGGCCGAGTTCCTGTTCGCCGACGAGCATGCGATCACCCGCATGGACATGTCGGAGTACATGGAGAAGCACTCGGTCAGCCGCCTGATCGGCGCGCCTCCCGGCTATGTCGGCTACGACGAGGGCGGTGCGCTGACGGAAGCGGTGCGCCGGCGTCCGTACCAGGTGGTGCTGTTCGACGAGATCGAGAAGGCCCACCCGGACGTCTTCAACGTGCTCCTTCAAGTGTTGGATGATGGCCGCCTCACGGACGGCCAAGGCCGGACGGTCGACTTCAGGAACACCCTGATCATCATGACCTCCAACCTCGGCGCCGAGTACCTGGCCAACCAGGAAGACGGCGAGGACGTGGAGGAGGTCCGGCCGATGGTGATGAACACGGTGCGCGGCCACTTCCGCCCCGAGTTCCTCAACCGGATCGACGAGATCATCCTGTTCAAGCGCCTGTCGCGCGCGAACATGGGCGACATCGTCCGCATCCAGCTGCAGCGGGTCGACAAGATGCTGGCCGAGCGCCGCATGACCCTGGCCCTCGATCCCGAGGCCCTGCGGTGGCTGGCCGACAAGGGCTACGACCCGGTCTACGGCGCGCGCCCGCTCAAGCGCGTGATCCAGAAGGACCTGATCGACCCGATCGCCAAGAAGCTGCTGGCCGGCGAGCTGGAGGACGGCGGGGTGATCTCGGTCGGCGCCGGCGCCGACGGCCTGAGGATCGGCAAGGCGACGCTGCAGTAACGCTGCGTCACCGCCGAATCTGGAACGGGCGCGTCCGATGGGCGCGCCCGTTTTTTCTGTCTGGCGAAGAGCGGAAAAGAGGTCCAGGATGACCTCTCAGCCCTCACATATCGCAAATATTTATCGGGAACCTTTGGCCGGTTTGCGCGTACGCGCGCGTTACTAAGAAGCGGCGTAGAGATGTTCGTGAGAATGGCTAAGTCTGTCTAGAACGGGCCCAGAATTCGCCTCTTTCGAATGTCGGTTTTCAACTGACGAAGCGCCGCTGCTGAACTGTCGAACGGTTCAGCTTGGTGCTCGGAGTTGAAACAAAGGTGGAAGGGTGTCCCATGATTAGCGTGAATTATAGGATGATGATGGTGAGCGCTCTGGTGGCTGGCGGCCTGGCGGTCAGCGGCTGCGCGACCAAGGGCTACGTCAACGATCAGGTCGGCGCGGTGAACACGCGGGTCGACAGCACCGACAGCAAACTGGCCGAGGTGGACCGCACTAGCCAGGAAGCGTTGAAGCGTGCGACCGACGCCGGCAAGCTGGCGGAAGGCAAGTTCCTGTACTCGGTGGTGCTGAGCGACGACTCTGTGAAGTTCCCCACCAACCAGCATGAGCTGTCGCCGGAAGCCGAACAGCGCCTGGCCGACTTCGCCAGCAAGCTGAAGGGCGACAACAAGAACGTCTATCTCGAGATCCAGGGCTTCACCGACAACACCGGCGACCCGAAGTACAACGAAGGCCTGGGCGGCGAGCGCGCCGAGACAGTGCGCAAGTTCCTCAGCAAGCAGGGCGTGCCCCTGAACCGCATGGCCACCATCTCGTACGGCGAGGACGATCCGGTGGCCCCCAACGACACCCCCGACGGCCGCGCCCAGAACCGCCGCGTGGTGATCCAGGTCCTGGCCTAGCAGGTCCTGAACGCGATCATCGCCCTGCGTCCGGCTGGGCGATGATCCCTTCTCTCCGCTCGTCCTGACGAACATCGGGACCCAAGCCGGTTTTCCGGACCTGTCGTGGAGGCGGGTCGGGATGGGCGGCCTGGGTCCCGACCTTCGCCGGGGCGGGCGGATTTTTATGGGCGTCAGCCGATCGTGGCGGGCTTCAGCAGGTCCTCCAGGCCGATCCGGCGATACATCTCGGCCCGCACCCTGTCGGCCACGCCGTTGACGACCTCGGCGCCGTCCTGCGACGGGTCGATGTGGACGCGGAACGGACGCTTGCCGAACTCGGTGTCGACCACCTTGGCGATGGCCCGCGCCACCTCGCCCGCGTCGGCGTCGGCCGGCTCCAGGGCGGCCAGGCCGTCCAGCGCCATCTTGGCGACCCCGGCATAGGGGCCGTCCTCGTACTCGGCGGCCCGCGCGGCGTCGGCGGGCTTGCCGGAGTGGGCGAAGTGGTTGGTGCCCTGGGTGAAGGCGCCGGGCACGATGATCGAGGTCTCGATCCCCCAGCGCGCCAGTTCGGTGGAGTACGACACCGCCAGGCTGTCCATCGCCGCCTTGGCCGCGAAGTAGGGCGACAGGTAGGGCGGCGTGCCGCCGCGCGTCGAGCTGGACGAGACCCAGACCACCAGCCCCTTGCCCTGCTTGCGCAGCTGCGGAAGGGCGGCGCGGTTGACCCGCTGGGTCGACAGCACGTTGACGTCGTAGAGCTGGGCGAACTGCTCGGGCGTGAAGGCCTCGGCCGGGCCGAAGCTCATGTGGCCGGCGTTGTGGACGATCACGTCCAGGCGGCCGTTGTCGGCGATGATCCTGGCGATCCCGGCCTCGACCGAGGCGTCGCTGGCGACGTCCAGCTCGACCGTGCGCAGGTCGACGCCGTTGTCTCTGGCGTAGGCGGCGATCTCGGCGACCCGCGGCGCGTTGCGGCCTTCCGTCTCGCGCATCGAGGCGTAGACGGTGTGGCCTTGGCGGGCCAGGGCCTGGGCGCTGAGCAGACCGAAGCCGCTGGAGGCGCCGGTGACGACGATGACTTGGTTCTGGGTGGTCATGGGACTTGTCCTTGAAGGGGTGTGTCGGGGAGGGGCGTGAAGGCGGGGTGGGGGATCAGATGATCCCGCCGTTGGCGCGCAGGGTCTGGCCGTTGATCCACGAGCCGTCGGGGCCGACCAGGAAGGCGATGGCGGCGGCGATGTCCTCGGGCTGGCCCAGGCGTTCCAGCGGGGCCAGCTTGGCCAGGTGGTCGATCACCGCCTGCGGCTTGCCGTCGAGGAACAGCTTCGTCGCGGTAGGGCCGGGGGCGATGGCGTTGACGGTGATGTTCCGGCCGCGCAGCTCCTTGGTCAGGATGCTGGTCATGGCCTCGACCGCCGCCTTGGTCGCCGCGTAGACGCCGTAGGTCGGCTGCAGCAGGCCCACCACGCTGGATGAGACGTTGACGATCCGCCCGCCGTCGCGCAGTTGCCGGGCCGCCTCGCGCAGGGTGTTGAACGTGCCCTTCAGGTTGACGGCGATCTGGCTGTCGAACAGGGCGTCGTCGCTGTCGGCGATGGTCGCCAGCTTCATGATCCCGGCGTTGTTGACCAGCACGTCGACGCCGCCGAAGGCCGTGCGGGCGGCCTCGAACATCTTGCGGACCGCCTCGGGGTCGGCGATGTCGGCCTGGTGGGCGACGGCCTTGCCGCCGGCCGCCTCGATCGTGCGGACCAGGTCTTCGGCCGGCTGGGCCTTGCCGGCGTAGTTGACGACGACGGTGAAGCCGTCGCGGGCCAGGCGTTCCGAAACCGCCGCGCCGATGCCGCCCGAGGCGCCGGTGACGATCGCTACCTTGTTGCTTTGGTTGGTCATTTCGTCTCTCCAGGCCGACACCGCGTCGGCTGTGAGGAGAAGATGAGCCTTTGACGGACGGAGATAATCAGCCGATATTCGACAACATTATTCAGAAATGCGAATAATGGAGACGCCGTCCTGGACCGCTTCGACGCCATGCGCCTGTTCGTCCGCATCGTGGAGCGGCGCAGCTTCAGCCAGGCGGCCCTGGACCTGAACCTGCCGGCCTCGACGGCCACCGAGGGGGTCAAGCAGCTGGAGGCGCGGCTGGGCGTGCGCCTGCTGCAGCGGACCACGCGCCATGTCAGCCCCACCCTGGACGGCGAGGCCTTCTATCGCCGCTGCCTGACCATCCTGGGCGAGCTGGAGGACGCCGAGGCCGAGTTCAGCGACGCCAAGCCGCGCGGCCTGCTGCGGGTGGACGTGCACGGCACCCTGGCCCGCCACTTCCTGCTGCCCGGCCTGCCGGCCTTCCTGGAGCGCTATCCCGACATCCGCCTGCACCTGGGCGAGGGCGACCGGCTGGTCGACCTGGTGCGCGAGGGCGTCGACTGCGTGCTGCGGGTCGGCGACCTGAAGGACAGCGCCATGATCGCCCGCCGGGTGGGCCTGCTGGACGAGGTGACCTGCGCCGCGCCGAGCTATCTGGAACGGCGCGGCGTCCCGACCACGCCCGACGACCTGACGGCCAAAACCGAGCAGGGCGGCGGCCACGTGATGATCGGCTTCGTTTCGTCGGCGACGGGCGAGCACTTCCCGCTGGAGTTCACGGTCGGCGGCGCCCTGAGGTTCGTGACCCTGCCGACCGTGCTGTCGGTGACCGGGGCCGAGACCAACATCGTCGCCGCGCGCCAGGGCCTGGGGATCATCCAGATCCCGCGCTACCACGCCCAGGCCGACCTGGAGGCCGGGCGGCTGGTCGAGATCCTGCCCGACTTCCCGCCCAGCCCCACGCCGGTGTCGCTGCTCTACCCCCAGGCCCGCCACATCCCGCCGCGCGTGCGGGTGTTCATGGAGTGGCTGACGGGGGAGTTTTCGCGGCGGGCCGTCTAGGCCGGCGCCGCCTCCTTCGCCGCCGCGATCAGGGCGTCGTCGATCTCCGACGCCCGCTTGGCCGCCGGGCGCTGGCTGATGCCGGCCCAGTAGGCCTCGAACGCCGGGCGCTTCTCGATCGTGCCGAACATCATGCCCCAGCCGATCTGGGCGCCCACATAGACGTCGGCCGCCGAGAACGTGTCGCCGACGATGTACTGCTTGCCGCCGACCGCCGTTTCCAACGCGTTGAGCGTGTCTTCCAGGCAGCCGTAGCCAGCCATCGGTTTGCGGTCCTCCGGGACCACGAAGCCCAACGACTTGTTGGTCACCGCCGCCTCGACCGGCCCGCAGCCGAACATCAGCCAGCGATAATAGGTCCCTCGCTCGGGCGAGCCGACGGGCGGGGCCAGGCCGGCCTCGGGGAAGGCGTCGGCCAGATAGGCGCAGATGGCCGCGCCCTCGGTGACCGTCACGCCGCGATGGGTGATGGCCGGCACCTTGCCCATCGGATTGACCGCCAGGTACTCGGGCGCCTTCATCGACGAGGCGTAGTCGAGCACCACCGTGCGATAGGGCGCGCCGACCTCTTCCAGCATCCAGCGGATGATCCGGCCGCGCGACATCGGGTTGGTGTAGAAGACGAGTTCGTCGCTCATGGGAGGCGCTCCTGGGGGAAAGGCGGCGCGATCCTAGCCTGCCCCGTCCGACGCGCAATCTCGACGATCGATGTTATTCGAGTTGCGTCAGGCCGCCTCGGCGGACTTTGCCATGGCCGTGTTCAGCGCGTCGACCAGGCCGGCGGCGGTCATCGGCTTGGACACCGCCCCGTCGAACACCCCGCCGGGGCCGCCCGGGCGGGCGTCGGCCGAGAAGGCGATGATCGGGGCGCCGGCGCTGGGGCCGCCTTCGCCGCGGATGCGCACGGCGGCCTGGGCGCCGTCCAGGCGGGGCATGCGCAGGTCCATCAGGATGGCGTCGAAGCGTTCGGCCGCGGCGGCGGCCACGCCTTCCTCGCCGTCCACGGCCTCGGTCACCTCGGCGCCCATGGCGGAGAGGATGGCGTTGACCAGTTCGCGGTTGGCCGGATTGTCGTCCACCACCAGCACCCGGCAGGCGGGCGGCAGCAGGGCGGCGGCGGCCTCCAGGGCGGACGGGGCCTCGGCGTGGGCCGTCGACGGGGCCAGCACGTCGAAGCTGAAGCAGGCGCCGCGGCCCGGAACGCTGACGACGCCGATCTGGCCGCCCATCGCCTCGACCAGGCCCTTGCAGATGGCCAAGCCCAGGCCCGTGCCGCCGTGCTTGCGCGTCAGGCCGGCGTCCACCTGCGAGAAGCGGCGGAACAGCAGGTCCACGTCTTCGGGGGCGATGCCCGGGCCGGTGTCGGCGACCGAGACGCTCAGCCGCTCCTCGGCGACGTCGTAGGCGGCCGTGACGGTGATCGATCCGGCCTCGGTGAACTTGGCGGCGTTGCCGATCAGGTTCAGCAGCACCTGGCGCAGCCGGCCGCCGTCGATCAGCAGGTCGGCGGGCAGGGTCTCCAGGCCCTCGGTGCGCAGGGCCACGCCCCGGACCCCGGCCTCCAGGGAGAACAGGTCCAGCGCCTCCTCGATCAGCGGGGCGGGGGCGACGGGCTCGCGCTTCAGCTCCAGCTGGCCGGCCTCCAGCTTCGAGAAGTCCAGGATGTCGTTGATGGTGGTCAGCAGCGCCTTGCCGCCGCTCAGCACCCGGCCGATGAAGCGGCGGGCGTCGGTCGACAGGTCGGGCTCGTCGTCGACCAGGCGGGCGAAGCCCAGCACCGAGGTCAGCGGCGTGCGCAGCTCGTGGCTCATATTGGCCAGGAACTCGCCCTTCACCGCGGCGGCGGCCTCGGCCTCGTTGCGGGCCTCGCGCAGCTGGCGCTCCATGGCCTTCTGCTCGGTGACGTCGCGGACCACGTCGGTGATGCCGGTGATGGCGCCGGTCAGCGGATCGCGCTGCAGGCCGGGGCGGGACTCCAGCCAGATCACCTGGCCGTCTTTGCGGATGGCCCGGTACTCGACGCGGGTCGGGCCGTTGTCGTGGTGGGCCGTCATGTGGGCGATCTGCTCGACGACGATGGCGCGGATGTGCTCGCGGTCGTCGTCGTGGACGGTCATCATGCCCTCGCGGCCGACCAGTTCCTCGGGCGCGTAGCCCAGCATGGTGACGCAGGCGGGCGAGACGTACTGGATCACGCCGCGCAGGTTGCTGTGGACGATCATGTCCTGGGCGTTCTCGGCCAACTGGCGGAAGCGGGCCTCGCTGCGGGCCGCCGCGGCGTTGGCCTCGGTCATGTCCTGCAGGATCTGGCGGCGGTGGCGCTGGATCGAGGCCACGGGCAGGCTGATGAAGATCGCCACGGCCAGGAACAGCTGCAGCACGATCGCCTGGTCGGGCGAGCCGCTGGCCAGCAGGGTGATCGGGCCGTGGCCGGCCATGGTGAAGATCACCGCGACGACGGCCACCAGGGTGGCGCTCAGCGCCGCGCCCAACACCTCCAGGCGCCAGGCGACCAGCAGCATCATGGGCGGCACGATGAACAGCACGGGGCGGGGCTGGGTGAAGACGCCGACGGTCACCACCAGCAGCAGCAGCAGGCAGACGACGCCGGAGATCGAGAGGGGACGTTCGCGCAGGTAGTGGCGCACGCGCACCAGGGCCAGCAGGCAGGGCGTGATGGTCATCAGGCCCAGGATGTCGCCCAGCGACCAGACGCCGATATTGGCCGCCAGCACGCCGCCGCGCATGGCCGTGTGGATCGTGGCGGCGACCATGCCCGTGGCGATCGGCACGGCCAGGCCGCAGATCAGGGCGAAGGCGATCATGTCGCGCGCCCGGCCCAGGTCGACCTCCTGGCCGCAGATCCGGCGCATACCCCAGGCGCAGAGGAAGATCTGGACGATGTTGCAGCTGACCAGGGTGATGTTGATCGGCAGCAGGTCCTGGACGTGGGCGCCGGCGGCCAGGCCGCCCATGAGGCATCCCAGCAGGATCGCCGGCCAGTGGCGGCTGCGGCAGGACAGCAGGCAGGCCACGCCGAAACCGTTGGACAGCCAGATCGGCGCCACCTGGCCGTAGTTGCGGGGGAATTCGACGCAGAGATAGGCCAGCAGGGCGTAACCGACGGCCGCGATGACGGCCAGGGCCGCGGTCTTCAGGATGTCACCCCCGGTCCACCTGGACTTCGGCCAATCGAAATCTGGTCTTGCGGCGGTCGAAGAGGTCTCTGTCATCACCCTGCTTTCGCGGGTCGTCCAGCAATAGCTCAAGCTAAGACGATCGGCAGGGCATGAATAGATCGAAGGCCTTAAAGAACAGTGGCTTGCGGCGCGGCTCATCGCCGCGCCCCTGAGGTTGTATTCGACCTTTTACGACCCGAAACCCTCGGTCGTGACCAGGCGCGCGACTTCGGCGATCACCGCGTTGCGGCCGTCGTTGTCCAGGGTGGAGCGGCTGAGATAGGCGGTGATCAGCAGCGGCGGTTTCCCGGGCGGCCAGACCACTGCGATGTCGTTGGTGGTCCCGACCTTGTCGTCGCCCCAGCTGCCGGTCTTGTCGCCCACCTTCCAGCCCTTCTTCTTCCAATCAGCGGGCAGGCCGGCCCGCAGGCGCGCGTCGCCGGTCTGGTTGGCGACCAGCCAGTCGACCAACTGCCGGCGCGAGGCCGGCGACAGGACGGGACCCAGGGTCAGGGCGCGCAGGGTGGCCAGCATGGCGTTGGGCGAGGTGGTGTCGTGGATTTCGCCGGGTCTGACGACATTCAGCGTGGGCTCGTATTCGTCCAGCCGGGTGACCTTGTCGCCCAGGCCCCGCACGAAGGTCGTCAGGGCGGGCGGGCCGCCGAAGGACATCAGCAGCAGGTTGGCGGCGGCGTTGTCGCTGAGCGTGACCGTCGCCTCGCACAGGGCGCCGACGGTCATGCCCTGGCCGACATGCTTCTCGGTGGCCGGGGAGTGGGCCAGCAGCACTTCGCGGCCGTAGGGGATGCGGCGGTCGAGCCGCTCCTGGCCCTGGTCCACCCGCTTGAGGATCAGGCCCGCGACAAGCGCCTTGAAGGTGCTGCACATGGCGAAACGCTCGTCGCCCCGATAGGCGAAGGTCTTGCCGGAGGCGGTGTCCAGCACCGAGACGCCCAGCCGGCCGTGGCTGCGGGCCTCCAGGGCGGCGATACCTCGGCTAATGCCGCTGGTCAGGCGCGCCGTCGCGGCCGAGGCGGCGGGCGCGGCGAAGGAGAGGGCGGGCAGGGCGGAAAGGGCCGTTAACACTTGGCGTCGGTCGATCATCGGGTCCTCCATGGCGCGCAAGATGGTCGATGGGTGACCCCGCGATCAAACGATGATACTTCGCGCGAAACCCTAGAAAATTTTGGGTCAAAGGGATGGAGGGGTTGGATGAGCCGCGCGCAACTTCCCCTCAACGCCCTGCGGGCCTTCGAGGCCTCGGCCCGGCACTTGAGCTTCACCCGCGCCGCCATCGAGCTGTGCGTGACCCAGGCCGCCGTCAGCCACCAGGTCAAGGGGCTGGAGCAGAGGCTGGGGGCGAGCCTCTTCCGCCGTCTGCCGCGCGGCCTGGCCCTGACCGACGAGGGCCTGGCCCTGCTGCCGGTGGTGCGCGACAGCTTCGACCGCATGGGCGACGTGCTGGAGCGGTTCTCGGCCGGCCGGGTGATGGAGGTGCTCAGCGTCGGGGTGGTGGGCACTTTCACGGTGGGCTGGCTTTTGCCGCGCCTGCCGGCGTTCCGGGAGGCGCATCCGTTCGTCGACCTGCGCCTGTTCACCAACAACAACCGCATCGACATCGCCGGCGAGGGGCTGGACTGCGCCGTGCGGTTCGGCGACGGGGCCTGGCACGGCACCCAGGCCACGCCGCTGTTCGCCGCCCCCATGACGCCGCTGTGCGCCCCGGTCGTGGCCGAGCGGCTGAGGACGCCCGAGGCGCTGAAGTCCGAGATGCTGCTGCGCAGCTACCGCGCCGACGACTGGCCCGACTGGTTCGCCGCCGCCGGCCTGGCCCCGCCGCCGATCCGCGGCCCGGTGTTCGACAGCTCGTGGGTGATGGTCGAGGCGGCCATGCAGGGCGCGGGCGTGGCCCTGGCGCCGTCGATGATGTTCGCCCGCGACCTGGAGCAAGGCCGGCTGGTGCGGCCGTTCGCCCTGGAGGTGGGGGCGGGGATGTACTGGCTGACCTGGCTGAAGTCGCGGGCGGTGACGCCGGCCCTGGCGGCGTTCCGGGACTGGCTGTCTTCGGAAACCCTCTCCCATGGGGAGAGGGAGGGACCCGCCGCGTAGCGGTGGGAGGGTGAGGGGGTAAGACGTCCGACGGCGGGCCGACAGGGTGTTCGTGTGAACTCGGCGAGGGTGTAACCCCTCACCCCTCCCACGCTTCGCGCGGGCCCCGCCCTCTCCCTCTGGGAGAGGGAGAAATTAGGCGATCATCTCCGGATCGTTCCGCTTCAGCCACGCGGCGGCGTAGCTGCACAGCGGCACGATCTTCATCCCTTCGCCGCGCGCGGTCTGGGCGACCTGCTGCATCAGGCGGCCGGCGGCGCCGGTGCCGCGCAGGGCGGGGTCGGCCTCGACATGGGGGATCACCAGGCGGTGCCCGCTGCGCTGGTAGTCGGCGAAGGCGATCAGGCCGTCGACCTCCAGTTCGTAGCGGCTCTTGGCGGGGTTGTGGCTGAAGGCCTCGGTCATGACTCGCATATGGGCTGGACGGCGCGGGGCGCCAAGGTTGTTATGGGTCTGGGGGCTAACGCGCGAAAGAGGTGGGCGATGCGGTCTCTAGCGGTGTTCGTGGCGTGCGGAACCTTGGCGGCCCTGGCCGCCTGCGGTCAGAAATCCGGGACCAAGACGGCGGAGGCGCCCAAGGCGGGAGCGGCGACGACCGCCGCGCCGGCCGCGCCAGGAGCCGCCGCGCCGGCTCCGGCGGCGACCGCCCCGGCCCCGGCCCCGACCCAATGGCCCAAGCGCAAGCCGGGCCTGTGGACCCAGACCATGACCCTCAAGGCCCAGGGCTTCACCCGCAGCTTCCGCTTCTGCGTCGACGAGACCAGCGACGAGAAGATGGGGCTGGACACCCAGGCCGAGGACAAGCGCTGCCAGCGCAAGTCGATGACCCGCGGCGCGGACGGCGGCTGGACGGTGGTCTCGACCTGCGACATGGGGCCGGGCGGCAAGACCGAGAGCACCATCCACGTCGTCGGCGACTTCAACACCCGCTACGTCATGGACGTCACCAGCGTCACCTCGGGCGCGTCCTCCCCGGCGATGAACGGCGAGCACAAGATGGGCATGACCGCCGAATGGTCGGGGGCCTGTCCCGCCGGTTGGACCGGCGGCGACGTCGAGATGCCCGGCGGCCGGCGGATCAACCTGCTGACCAAGGCGGTCTCGGGCGGCTAGGAGCGGCCGCGCACCGCATCAGCCCAGTCTCCTGGGTCCGGACAGCCTCTACGAGGCTTCCGGGATGACACCGATTGGGTGCGTTTGGGTAGGTCGCCCTAGACCAGCTCCACCGCCATGGCGGTGGCCTCGCCGCCGCCGATGCACAGGGAGGCCAGGCCCTTCTTGCCGCCGCGCGCCTGGAGGGCCGAGATCAGGGTGCACAGGATGCGCGCGCCCGAGGCGCCGATCGGGTGGCCCAGGGCGCAGGCCCCGCCGTTGACGTTCAGCTTGTCGTCGGGGATGCCCAGCTCCTGCTGGGCGATCATGGCGACCACGGCGAAGGCCTCGTTGACCTCGAACAGGTCGACGTCGGCGACGTCCCAGCCGGCCTTCTTCAGCGCCTTCTTCATGGCCGGCACCGGGGCGGTGGTGAACAGGCCCGGCTCGTGGGCGTGGGCGGCGTGGGCGGCCACCCGGGCGACGATCGGCAGGCCCAGGCGCTTGGCCACGCTCTCGCGCGTCATGACCAGGGCGGCCGCGCCATCGCTGATCGAGGAAGAGTTGGCGGCGGTGATCCCACCGTCGCGGCTGAAGGCCGGGCGCAGGGTGGGGATCTTGGCGGCGTCGGCCTTCAGCGGCTGCTCGTCCTGGCTGACGGTCTCGACGCCCTTGCGGGTGGTGATGGTCACCGGCGTGATCTCGGCGTCGAAGGCGCCCGAGGTCACGGCCTTCTGGGCCTTGGCCAGGCCCTTGACGGCGTAGTCGTCCATGGCCTCGCGGCCGAACTGGTAGGTGGCGGCGCTGTCCTCGGCGAAGGCGCCCATCAGCTTGCCGGGGGTGTAGGCGTCCTCCAGCCCGTCCAGGTACATGCTGTCCCACATCTGGTCGTGGCCGATGCGCGCGCCCGAGCGGTGCTTGGTCAGCAGGTAGGGGGCGTTGGTCATGCTCTCCATGCCGCCGGCCACGATGATCTCGGCGCTGCCGGCCGCCAGGGCGTCGTGGGCCATGATCGCGGCCTGCATGCCGCTGCCGCACATCTTGTTGACCGTGGTGGCCTCGACCGAGAGCGGCAAGCCCGCCCCGACCGCGGCCTGGCGGGCGGGCGCCTGGCCCAGGCCCGCGGGCAGGACGCAGCCCATGAAGATCTGCTCGACCTGGTCGCCCGCGACCCCGGCCCGCTCGATCGCCGCCTTCACCGCCGTCGCGCCCAGCTCGGTGGCCTTGGCCCCGGCCAACGCCCCCTGGAACCCACCCATCGGCGTGCGGGCGAACGAGACGATGACGACCGGATCGCCAGAAGGCTTGTAGGTCTCGGACATGGTTAGGCTCCACCCTTGGGGATTTTGCGGCGGAATAAACCCTCTTTGGCGCGTCGAGCGCAAGGGTTTCGCGCAAAAAGCGGGCGACGGAGGATGCGGATATCCCGCCGTCGCCGCGCAGTGCGCAACCGAGAGAGTCAATTGCTATAAAAAACCTACTCGCGTGGGTCTGCAAAAGCAACCCTTGCATTCCCCGGCGGAAGGCTTCACCTTCGCGTGATGGGCCGTACCGCCGACTACACCAACGAACGCTGCGCCATCGCCGCCACCCTCGAGGTCGTCGGCGATCCGTGGACCCTGCTGATCCTCCGCGACGCCTTCCAGGGCGTGAAGCGGTTCGAGCAATGGCAGGAACGGCTGGGCGTGGCCCGCAACGTCCTGGCCGCCCGCCTCAAGAGCCTGGTGGCCCACGGGGTGCTGGAGCCTCGCCGCTATTCGGAGCGTCCGCCGCGCCAGGAATACGTGCTGACTCCCAAGGGGCGGGCCCTGTCGCCGGTGCTGCTGACCATGGCCGAGTGGGGCGACCAGCATGTCTACGGCGTGGGCAAGGGGCCGGTGCACTTCGTCCACAAAAAGTGCGGCTGCGACTTCCATCCCAAGCTGGCCTGCGAGGCCTGCGGCGAGATCGTCGACGGCCGCGACCTGTCCCGGGTGATCCACGAGGAACAGGCCCTGACGGTCGGCGAGGCCCTGGAGGCTTCGATCGGGATCGCCGCCGAGTGAGCTACCGCTTCCACGTCCACCGGACCAAGCCGGCCTACCGGCTGGTGACGGCGGACGGGGCGGGGTTCCCGGACGGGGCCGACACCGAGGACTGGCGCTTCACCCTCTCGCGCCAACGCGCCGACACCGCCCCCGACGTGGCGCGGCTGGTCGACGAGACCGGCTACTGCCTGTTCAAGATCGGCCTGCGGTTCGACGAGATCGCCTGATCCCCGCGACGGGCCTGGAGCCTAGTCCTGTCGTTTTCCGAAGGACGGCTTGATCGGCGTCAGCGGCTCGGGCTCGAGCGTCGAGACCGGCGGGTCGCCGGGTGCGCGCGGCTTGGCGGGCGGGGGGCTCGGCTCGACCGCGCCCGGGCCTGGAGCCGGCGTGGCCGCCGTGCCGTCCCGATAGCCCTCGACGAACGGCGCGCCGGGGATCTCCAGCGCATAGATGTACGTGCCTCCGCACTCGCCGGTCGCGCCGTTGGCGTAGGCCGCGGCCTTCAGGCGGCCGGCGCGATCGGCGGGGAGCGCGCTCCGGGCGGCCGAGGGATCGAGCCTGGGGCCCCATTGCAAGTCGCCCAGCGTGTACCAGCCCGCGAAGACGGTTCCGCCGGCGGCGACCGGGAAGGTCGGCTGGCCCAGGCAGAAGTCGGCGGTGATCCCGTCCCGCCGCATGGCCGACAGGCGCCACTCGCCCGGCGGGACGGCGAAGGCCTGGACGGTGTCGTAGGTCTCGCCGTCGGCCGGGAGCCATCTGGACGGCAAGGCGGCGACGAAGGTGTCGGGCGCCGTATCGGCGGGACCGGCGTGCGTCCGCCTGAAGACCAGCTGCTGGCCGGCCTGGAGCGTCTTGCCGGACAGGCGGACGAGCACCAGGGCGGCGTCCGCCGGCGCGGCGGCGACCTGTTCGGTCTTCAGGACCTTGACCGGCGGCGCGTCGCCGGCGGGCGGCCAGGTGAAGCTGACGGTCGTCGCGGGCTGGGTCGCCAGGCTCAGCGAAGGCTTCACGGGGCGGGCGCTGGGGGCGAACATCCGGGTCGAGCCCCAGTGGGCGTCGTTGGCGAAGGCGCGGGCGGCGGGGCTCGCCGGCCGAGGCGCGCCGACCTGGGACGAAAGCCATTCGGCCTTGGCGGCGCGCGGCAGGGCGGCCAGGCGGGCGCCCTCCGCCACGTCCACCTGGCGCACGTCCCAGCCGAGCACCACCATGCAGTTCTCGATGTTGGCCGCGTGGATGTTCTCGAAGACCATGCCGTCGAGGTCGTTGAACGCGCCCTTGCCGATGTCGGCCACGACCTTGACGGTGGCCGGGCCTTTAGGAGGGCCGCGGAACGACACGACGCCGGGCGGCGGGGGCGAGATGGTCCGGGCTGTCCGCTCGATGCAGCCGCGCAGCGCGGCGTCGTGGTCGGCCAAGGTCGCGCCCGCGCGGTGGAAATAGGTGTAGCCCGGCACGGTCGCCGTCAGGTCGGCCGCGAGAGCGCCGGTCGAAGCCGCCGCGAGCGCGACGGCCAGCAAACTCACGATACGCATGAAGCCCCCAAATCCCGGTCCGCAAAGTAGGGGCGCGCCGCGCGGGCCGCAATATCGGACGCCGGAGACGGCGGGCCTCGGATTCCGACGTTCGGTCGGAACCTCGACGCTTCGAATGCGTTCCAAGCCCTCGAGCGTCCAAGCCCTCGCGTGGGACGCTCGGGCGGGGGCGCCCGGTGTGCAGTGGGGTTCGCGTTGAGTGAAGCGAGGGAACGTGTCGGCGTGGTGGGTCCCGCCGGAAGCGTGTGCAAGCGGGTGTTGGACGTGCTGGGCGCGGTCCTCGTCCTGGTGTTCTTCCTACCGGTGGGCGTGCTGATGATCGCCGCGATCCGTTGCAGTCGGAGCGGGCCCGTCTTCACGTGCGAGCAGACCGTCGGCCTGGGCGGCGCGATCTTCGGCCGCTGGCGTCTTCACCGGCCGGCCGACGGTGAGACCGTGTTCGATCGGGCGCTCTGGCAGGCGGGGCTGGCCGATCTGCCCTCGGCGGTCAACGTCATCGACGGCGACATGTCGCTGATCGGGCCCAGGCCGCAGTCGCCGTCGCAGTATGTCAGTTTGAGCCAGGGGCTGCCGGATTACGCCCGGCGTCTGGAGGCGCGGCCGGGGATGATCTGGCCCCGCGCCGGCGAGGGCGAGCCGTCATGGAGCGCCGAGCTGGACTATGTGGCCCGATGGTCGGTGTTCGAGGACCTGAAGGTGGCGGGGCTGTACGCGGTCCAGGGCCTGTTCCGCGAGGAACAGGGCGTCGACTAGGTCAGCCCGCGACCAGCACGACGCCGGCGATCAGGCTGGCCCAGAGCGCCAGGTTGGCCACGATCACCGTCAGGCGGGTCAAGGAAACGTGCCGGTCCTGGTGACGCTTGTCAGTATAGGCGGCGGTAGCCATGGGCCTACAACTCCGAATTCTACAGCAGCGTCAAAAAGCTTGACGGCAGCACACAGTAGATACGCTCTAGATGCCATAAAAGTTTCGTATGTCACTCGCTCGCGACGTGAATTTTCGGTGCAGAGGGCAATTATTTTAGCGTGACTATTGGTCGGACGACGCCGTTTTGACGGCGTCGTCAATAATGTGCTGAAAAGTGCGGCGTTTGCTGGTTTTCGAGGCGTCGGCGAGCGAGGGGCGACGCTTAGAGCGCCGCCCGCTCGGTGGCCACGATGAAGCCGCCGCCCAGGACCCGCTCGGGGTCGGCGGGGTCGTACAGCACGCAGGCCTGGCCGGGGGCCACGCCTTCTTCCAGCACGTCGAACACCAGGCGCGGTTCATTGTCGACCAGGGCCAGGCGGCCCGGGACGGGTTCGCGGGTCGAGCGCACGCGGGCCAGCACCGGCGCGCCGTTGGCGGCGGCCGCTTCCAGGCTGTCCTCGGCGCCCAGCCAGTTGCCTTCCTTCAGCGACAGCGCCTGGGTCAGCAGGGCCTCGCGCGGGCCGACGATGACCTGGCGCCTGTCGGCGTCGATCTTGACGACGAACAGCGGGTCGCCGACGGCGATGTTCAGGCCCCGGCGCTGGCCGATGGTGTAGCGGGTGACGCCCTCGTGTCTGCCCAGCACGCGGCCGTCCATGTGCACCATGTCGCCGGGCAGGGCGCCTTGCGGGCGGATCTTGTCGATCACCGTGGTGTACTTGCCCTCGGGCACGAAGCAGATGTCCTGGCTGTCGGGCTTGTCGGCGATCGCCAGGCCCAGCTCGGCGGCCACCAGGCGCACGGTCGGCTTGTCCATGCCGCCCAGCGGGAAGCGCAGGAAGTCCAGCTGCTCGGGCGTGGTGGCGAACAGGAAATAGCTCTGGTCCTTGGCCGGGTCGGCGGCGCGGCGCAGCTGCGGGCGATTGCCGCCGGAAGCCGGCATGGCGCGCTGCACGTAGTGGCCGGTGGCCATGGCCTCGGCGCCCAGGTCGCGGGCCACGTCCAGCAGGTCGCGGAACTTCACGGTTTGATTGCAGCGCACGCACGGGATCGGCGTCTCGCCGCGCAGATAGGCGTCGGCGAAGTCCTCGATCACCTGCTCGCGGAAGCGGCTCTCGTAGTCCAGCACATAGTGCGGGATGCCGATGCGCTCGGCGGCCATGCGGGCGTCCAGGATATCCTGGCCGGCGCAGCAGGCGCCTTTGCGCGAGACCGCCGCGCCGTGGTCGTAGAGCTGCAGGGTCACGCCCACCACATCGTAGCCGGCGCGGGCCAGTAGGGCGGCGGTGACGGTGGAGTCGACGCCGCCGGACATGGCCGCGACGATCCGGGTCCCCGCCGGCAGGCCGACGGCCGCGCGCACCTGTTCGACGGCCCGGACGATGAGAGCGTCGGGGTCGTGCGTGGCGGCGGGGGTCAGCAGGTCGGCGTCCATCGCCGCGATATAGCGGGTCGGGCGCGGTTTTGCGAGGTCGGGGGAGGGCGGCGTGGTGACGCTGGAGCGAACGCCATGCTCCCATTCACATGGATCCTCATCCCGCGACTTGTTCGCGGGACCGATTTGTCCGCCGCAAGTGCGGTGCGGGCCTAAGCTCTCACGTGGACGCTGAACCATGGGTCCCGCGCATGAAGCGCGGGATGACGACTGTTGTTGAGCTTGCTTGGGAAGCCCCTACTTCAGCACGTTCAGCAGCGACGAAGCCTGCAGGCTGGTGAACACCTGGGCCGACGCCTGGACGGCCAGCTTGGCCGACTCCAGGCGGGTGACGGCGTCGGCCATGTCGACGTCGGTGATGCCGCCGACCATGGTGGTCAGGGTGTCGGCCTGGTTCGAGAGATCGGCCTGGGCGCTCTCGAAGCGCTTCTGGGTCACGCCGTTCTTGCCCTGCAGGTCGATGACGCTGGTATAGGCGGCGTCAAAGGTCGGCAGCAAACCCTTGAGGAAGGTGACCTGGGTGTCGGTCAGGTTGCCGGTGAACGGGCCGTTGGCGTCGACATAGGCCTGCACCTGCTTGAACGCGTCGAACACGCCCGTGCCCAGCGCGTCGCCCAGCACGCCGGTCTTGGCGCTGGTCTGCTCGTCGACCCGGTTGGTGGTGATGTACTGGTCGTTGTGGAACAGCGACGCGGTCGAGGGCGCGGCCGTCAGGTCGGCCATGGTCGTGGCCGAGGTCGTGGCCGTATCGGTCTGGGCGCCGGAAAAGACGTAGAGGCCGTTCGACTTGGTGTTCATCCCCTGGATGATGTCGCCGAAATTGGCCTGCAGCTGCTGCATCAGGGTCGCGGCGCTGCCGGCCGCCAGGGCGTTGGCGATGGACTCGCGCCCGCTCTTGGTGGCGTCGGCCACCCGGCCGATGCCGGTGTCCTGCATCTCCAGCCGGTTGGTGACCAGCTTGGCCTGATCGAGCAGGCCGTTGATCCGGGTGTGGGTCCCGCGCATGGCGGTCAGCACCTCGGCATTCTTGGCGTAGCCCTTCAGGTCGGTGGCGACCTTCTGGCTGGACACCTGGCCGCCGACGTCGTTCTGGCGGATCTGGGCCCGCATCAGGTTGGACGTCATGATGTGGTAGTTCTGGACGGTCGAGACGCGGGTCATGGCTTACCCCATAATTCCGACGAGCACGTCGAACATGTCCTTGGTCGCCTGGATCAGGCGGGCCGAGGCGTTGAAGGCCTGTTGGTAGGTGGTCAGGTTGATCAGCTCTTCGTCGAGGTTCACGCCCTCTTCCGACTGGCGCTGGCTGTCGACTTCACTGGACACTGCCTCGGCGGCGTCCTTGCGGCTCTCGGCGGTGGCCGCCCGGCGGCCGATCGAGCCGCTGAAGTCGGAGGCGTAGCGCGAGACGGTCATGGTGACGGCCGAGGCGTCGCCGGCGGCCGAGAAGCTGGTGGTGGTCTCGCCGGCCTTGGCCAGGGCCAGGGCCCCGCGGCCGTCGCCGATCGCCAGGGCGGGATTGCCGCCGACCGCCTGGGTCAGGTCCAGCTGGGCGAAGGGCAGCAGCTTGGGGTTCTGGTCCATCGCCGTGTTGACGAAGAACTTCTCGCCCCGGGTGCTGCGCTCGGCCGGCCCGATGCCGAAGAGCTGGCTGGCGCTGGGACCGCCGACGCCGCGCTCGGTGGTGTCGGCGACGATCGACATGCTGACCGGCGTGGTCGTGTTCGAGGCGAAGCTGATCTGGCCTTTGCCGTTCAGCGAGAACGTGCCGTACAGGCCCGTGCCCGAGGCGCGGGAGTTCAGGGCGTCCAGCATGTCCTGCATGGTGCCGCCGATCGGCGGATCGACGCTGATGTCGCGGATCCGACCGCCTTCGACGTCGGTCAGGCGGATGGTCATCGTGCCCGAGGTGAAGCCGTTCGGGTCACCGGCGGTCAGGCCGGTCTCGTACGGCGAATAGCCGTTCGTGCGGATGATGTCGTTGAGGCCGAAATAGTGGCTGAAGCCCTTGCCGGCCTTGGCCGACGGGGTGGTGGCGTCGTCGGCGACCGCCACGCCCAGGCCGCCGACGCCGCTCAGGTTCAGCGCGCCGCCCGCGAAGCCCGCCGTGCCCTGGCCGCCCATGGCGGTGTTCAGCTGGGCCATGAAGTTGGCGGGGGTGAAGGCCGGGCCGCCGCCGCCGTTGACGCTCATCGTGCCGGCGTCGAAGTCGATGTCGATCCGGCGCTGGATCACGCCGCTGGCGTCGGTCAGGGCGATCGTCGTCTTGCCGGTGAAGCCGGTGATCGCCGACTGGGCGTCGAGACCGGTGTTGCGGCCGTTCAGCGTGGTGGCGGCCGGCACCGACGAGGCGGCGTTGGCGGCGCGGTTGATCTCTTCGGCCGCGCGCGAGGTGAACTCGCCCAGCTGGTCGGACAGGGCGACCAGGTCGGTGTTGCGGACCTCCATCAGGCCCCTGATCTCGCCGCTGGAGATGTTCAGCGGGGTGGGCATCACCGAGCCGTTGGCCAGCTGCACCGTCAGATAGCCGGTGGCGGTGGCCGAGGTCTGGTAGGTGACCTTGGCCGCGCCGTCGCCGGCCAGGTTCAGGCCTTCGGTCGAGCGGACGACCACGCCGCCCATGGTGCGCGGGCTGACCTGGACGTTCATCAGCTTGGACAGCTCGTCGACCAGGCCGCTCTGGACGTTCTCGGCGCCGGTGGCGTCGGCCCCGGCCACCTTGGCGCGGGTGATGTCGGTGTTGAGGCCGTCGATCTGGCTCAGCAGGTCGTTGACCCGGTCGACGTCGGCCGAGATGCGGGTGTCGGCGTCCTTGCCCAGCTTGGACAGCGACGAGGTGATCCGGCTCGACTCGCTGAGGAAGTCGTCCACCCGCGTGAGCGCCTGGGTGCGCAGCAGGGAAGACGACGGATCGTCCTGGGCAGAGGAGAAGGCCGTGAAGATGTCGTCCAGGGTCGAGAAGAAGCTGGTGTCGCCGCTGGGGTCGCCGAACAGCTGCTGGGCGCTGTTCAGGGCCTGGGAGATGGCGGCGGTGCGGTTGCTGTCCGAGGCGGCGTTCAGGCTGGCCGACTGCAGGAAGCGGTCGGTCGCGCGCTTGATGGCGTCGATGCTGACGCCGACGCCCATGCCGTTGGACAGCAGGTTGGACTGGGCGATCGTCTTGCGGACGTAGCCCGTGGTGTTGACGTTGGCGATGTTGTCCGACGTGACGCGCAGACCCGTCTGCGCGGCCATCATGCCGGACGTCGCCGTGTTCATGATCGCATTCAGCGACATGTGGCAGCCCCCTTAAGCTCGGCAAACCGCGCAACAGATGACGCGCCCTTGCCCGGCGAAACTTGCCGGGCGGGGGAGGGGATCAAGCCCCTGATTTGTACCAAGCCATTGAAATTCATGGCGATATGTTCCGGCGGTCGGAAATTCGACAGGTCACACTGCGCAAGGACGGCGCCAACTGACCCCGCGACGCGGCGACGCGGCAACTCCCGTCCTTTGCGACCGATCGGACTCGGCAAAAAGCGCCGCATTGGGAGCGATTTTGCTTCGTAAACAAGGCATTAAAACGAACAAAATCATAGGTTTGAGGGCCGTTTGGCGAGTTGGCCCGACCGTTGCTCAGAGGAAGGCCGACACCGGCGTGTTCATCATGGACCGCCGCCCCCAACCGAGCACCGACTGCGAATGACCGCGATCGCCGCCCCTACCGCCGCTCTACCCGCCGCGCCGACGCCGGCCGCGGGCGCCAAGTCGTCCAGCGACGGCTTCGACGCCCTGCTGTCGATCGCCGGCAGGACCGACGACACGCCGGCGCCCCGCGCCCCGGCCCCCTCGCGGGCGGACAGCAAGCGTGACGACCGCGACGCGGATCGTGACGTCAAGGCCGCCGACAAGCCGGCCAAGGCTGACAGCAAGACCGACGCCAAGGCCGCCGACCGCGCCGACGCCGCTCAGGACGCCAAGGCCGACGCCGCCGCCGACAAGGCTTCGGATCGGGTCGACGCCGCCAAGGACGCCAAGAGCGACACCGCCGCCGACGAGGGTGACGACAAGGCCTCGGACAAAGCCTCGGACAAAGCTTTGGACAGGGACGCCGGCCAGGTCGACGCGACCGACGCCGCCGCCCAGGCCGCCGCCACCCTGATCGCGGCCATGACCGTTCCCGTGCAAGCCCCGGTCCAGGCCGAGGTCGTCGCCGACGCCCCGCCGGCGGTCGACGCCACGGCCGTCGCGGCCGACCAGGTCGCCGACTTCGCCGCCGCCTTCGAGGCCGCCCCGGTCGCCGCCGCCGAGGCTGCTCCGGTTACCGCCCAGGGACCTCAGACCGTTCAGATGGCCCCGGCCCAGCCGGCCGCCGCCCAAACCCAGTCCGCCGCCGCCCCGGCCGCCCAAGCCGCCGTGGCGCCGGAAGGCCAGGCCGTGGACGCCGCGGCCCTGGAAGCCCTGGCTCAGCTGGGCGCCGACGACGCGATCCCGCTCGCGACCGACGATCTGGTCGCACCGCCAGCCACGGACGCCAAGGCCGCCGAGACCAAGACCGCCGCCACGCCGGCCGAAGCGCCCAAGGTCGCGATCGCCCAGCCGACCACCCCGGCCCCCGTCGCCGCGCCGCTCGCCGCGCCCGTCCAGGCCCAGATCGTCGCCGAAACCACGCCGGTCGCGGCCGAAGCCGTCGCGACCGAGGTCGTCGCCGACGCCGCCGAGGCCGCCGCGCCGGAAGCCGCCGCCCAGACCAAGACCGCCGAGGCCCCGAAGGCCACGCCGTCGCCCCTGGCCGCCCAGGCCAAGGCCGCCGACGCCGTCGCCGTCGAGACCGCCCAGGCCGTGACCGCCGTCGCCGCCGGCTCCCCTGACAAGGGCGGTGACACGAGCACGGACTCGAAGGGCTCGGACAACACCACCGCGGCGATCGCCTCGGTCGACGCTCCGGCCGCCGCCAGCGCCGCGATCGACACCAACGCCCTGGCCGCGCCGGCCCCCGTCGTCCAGGCCCAGGCCGCCAGCGCCTCGGCCCCGGCCGCCGCGGCCCCGGCGCGTGGCTCGCCCGAGACCGTCGCGGCCCTGTCGGCCGAGATCGTCAAGAAGGCCGAGGCCAAGGCCACCCGCTTTGACGTGACCCTGACCCCGGACAATCTGGGCAAGGTCGACGTGCGCATCGAGATCGGCCGCGACGGCGCCCTGACCGCGGCGCTGAAGTTCGACACCGTGCACGCCGCCCAGGAACTGCGCGGCAAGGCCAACGAGCTGCGCCAGGCCCTGGCCGACGCCGGCTTCAACGTGGCCGACAACGCCCTGAGCTTCGACGTGTCGAGCCAGAACGGCGGCCAGAACCCGAACCCCTTCTTCGCCTTCGACGGCTGGAACGACCAAGGCCAGCGCGCCTTCTCGGGCCGCGCCTTCAAGGCCGCCATGAACGCCGAAGACGACATCGCCCTCACCCCCGAACTGCTGCCCGGCCTGAAGACGGTCGCGGACAGCGGTTTGGACATCCGGATCTAAGGAAGGACCGAGCCATGGCCACCGCCGTCTCGTCGCAGAACACCTCGTCGGTCCTGGACAAGATCAACAACTCGCGCACGTCTCTCGCCGCCAACAAGGAGACGTTCCTGAAGCTGCTGACCACCCAGCTGAAGAACCAGGATCCGCTGTCGCCCACCGACACGACCCAGATGACCCAGCAGATCACCTCGATGACGGGCGTCGAGCAGCAGCTGGTCACCAACGACCTGCTGGCCGCCCTGGTCGGCATGAACACCGGCACGGGCCTGTCCGAAGGTGTCTCGATGATCGGCAAGCAGGTGACGGCGACCTCCGCCACCTCGACCCTGAAGGACAAGCAGGCGACGTTCTCGTGGACCCAGCCGGGCGCCTCGACCTCGCTGACCGTGGAAGTCAAGAACGCCGCCGGCAAGGTGGTCCGCACCCTGAAGCCGGAAGAACAGAACAGCGGCAATCACGAGATCACCTGGGACGGCAAGGACGACAGCGGGGCCCAGCTGCCCGACGGCGGCGTCTACACCATCGCGGTCACCGCCAAGGGCGGCGACGGCAAGGAGCTGAAGGCCACCAACATCAAGGGTCGCACCGAAGGCGTCGTGACCGGCGTCGACAACGCCTCCGGCCAGACGATGGTCATGATCGGCGGCGTCTCCATCCCGATCGACAGCGTGGTGGGGGTGAAGAACCCTCCCGCCGCGGCCGCCTAACACCGACGAACACCATCGAACGGGCGTCAGAACGACGCCGACGCGGTCCCCCGGAAGACGGTCTTCCCCCGGACCCAAACGCAAACAGCGCTGAACCCTTCGAACCCCATTTAGAAGCAGGAATTCAGTCATGAGCATCAACAGCGCCATGCTCGCCGGCGTCTCCGGCCTGATCGCGAACTCGTCGGCCCTGGCCGCGATCTCGGACAATATCGCCAACGTCAACACGGTCGGCTACAAGCGCTCCAGCGCCAACTTCTCGACCCTGGTGACCTCGGGTTCGAAGAACCAGGCCTACAGCGCCGGCGGCGTGAAGGCCCAGACGCACCAATATGTCAGCCAGCAGGGCCTGACCCAGTCGACGACCTCGAACCTGGACCTGTCGATCTCGGGTTCGGGCTTCTTCGTCACCACCGAAAAGCCGGAAGACCTGACCGCGACCGACACCCGCTCGTTCACCCGCGCCGGTTCGTTCCAGCTGGACAACCTGGGCTACCTGCGCAACGACGCCGGCCTGTATCTGCAAGGCTGGCTGGCCGATCCGGTCAGCGGCATGATCACGCCCGACCCGTCGGACCTGATGCAGCTGTCGTCGATCAATGTCGGCACCGTCGGCGGCACGGCCGAGAAGACCACCCGCGTCGGCGTCAACGCCAACCTGCGCTCGGAGCAGCCGGTGGCCGCGGCCGTCTCGTACAAGGTCGGCACCGCCGGCTCGCCGTCGAAGACCAACGTGCCTGACAGCGCCACCCCGTCGGTGAACCACAATTACGACGTGGTCTACAGCTCGACCGGCATCGCCAACCCGGTCGCCTCGGGCAACAACGAGTATCAGGTCGACATCAAGGAAAACGGCGTCATCGTCGCCACCGGCGTCGTCGGCTACGACGCCACCGGCGCGCTGGTCAGCTCGACCCTGTCTCCGAAAGGCGTGACGCCCAGCGCCAGCCTCTCGACCGTCGACATCGACGGCGCCGGCACCACGGTCAACCTCGCCGCGCTGGGCATCATCGGCGGCGCCACCGACGACGCCGACGCCAAGGCCGGCAAGCTGTACGACCCGGCCACCTGGTCGATGTCGGACTACGCCCAGGACAACACCAAGGGCGTGAAGCCGGACTTCGAGATCCAGATCCCGCTGTCGGACTCCAAGGGCGGCCAGCGCACGGTCACCCTGTCGATGTTGAAAGGCCCCGGCCCGAACCAGTGGTACGCCGAACTGCGCGCCAAGCCGGGCGACCTGGCCAACAACGGCAACGGCCTGATCAGCACGGGCATCGTCACCTTCACCACCGACGGCAAGCTGCAGAGCACCGGCGGCCTGTTCGGCCTGACGAACCCGACCTCGATCACCATCCAGGCCTCGGGCACCCCGCCGGTTCCGGTCACCGTGCCGCCGACCCCGCAGCCGCCGACCTGGGCCGACGCCCTGGGCATCGACACCCAGGCCGTCCAGATCGACCTGGCCAACGCCGCCGGCGGCTTGACCCAGTACAACAGCCAGTCGGTCGTCCAGTCGGTGAACACCAACGGTACGGCGTTCGGCAACCTGACCAACATCGAGGTGGATGACGACGGCTATGTCTCGGCCATCTTCGACAACGGCGTCACCCGCCGGATCGCCCAGGTCGCCGTGGCCACCTTCAGCAACCCCAACGGCCTGAAGGGCGTCAACGGCAACGCCTATCGCGTCACCAACGAGAGCGGCACCTACAGCCTGAAGGCTCCGGGCCAGGGCGGCGCCGGCGCGCTGGCGCCCTCGACCTTGGAAGCTTCGACTGTCGACCTGTCGACGGAGTTCACGGGGCTGATCACGACCCAGCGTGCTTACTCGGCGTCGTCCAAGATCATCACCACCGCAGATCAGATGCTTGAAGAACTTCTGAATATTAAGCGCTGATCATAGGGATTAACGCTCTTTAATTCTTGTGTTTCACATCGAGACACTACGGATTGTTGAGGGACCGTCTTGTTTAGGCCTTTCTTTACTATTGGAATTAAGCCGCTGTTATTAGGCGGCGCCTATAGTGGCCTTCAACAGTGATGGTTGTGGAAAGGCGTAAAGCCATGTTGCAGCAGCAGCGCACGAACAGCCGGGGTGAGAAGTACGTGATCGGTCCGACCGGCGCGCCTCTAACTCTCTCCGATTTGCCGCCTCCGGAAACCCAGCGTTGGGTGATCCGGCGCAAGGCCGAGGTCGTCGCCGCCGTCCGCGGGGGTCTCCTCTCGCTCGACGAGGCGTGCGATCGCTACAAGTTGACCAACGAGGAATTCCTCGCTTGGCAGCAGTCGATCGACCGGCACGGCCTGGCGGGTCTGCGCACGACGCGGATTCAGCAGTACCGTTAAGGGTCTGCTCGGGGCGTTTTGAAGGGTGCGTTAATGTGACCGCCCCTCATCGCGCCCGAAAGCCCCGCGGGCCTTGCGCTCAAAGGGGTTGAAGACGTTCAGCGGCCGCGCCCGAAAGGGCGCGGCCGCGACGTTTTGGCGCCATCGGAAGCCCCTCCGACGGCCAAATATAAACGCCTCGTTTACCTTGAACTGGGTAAATCCTGCCTACCGACGGACGGTTTTCGTTCGGACGTCGGGCGTCCCTCCGGGGGCGTTGAGCAGGGGATGGGGCTTCGTGGAAAGCTTTCTGGGTTCAATTCAGCGTTTCGGCGTCGGGCGCTTGGCCGCGATGCTCGGCGTCGGCGCGGGTGTCGTCGCCGTCCTGGTCGCGCTGGTCATGTTCATGGGCAAGGAGCCCAATGAGCTGCTCTATTCGAACCTGGACCTGAAGGAAGCCTCGGAAGTCACCGCGGCGCTCGACCAGGCCGGCATCAAGTACGAAGCCAAGGGCGACGGCTCGACGATCATGGTGGCGCGCGACAAGGTCGCCAGCGCCCGCCTGATGGTCGCCGGCAAGGGCCTCGTGAGCTCGGGCTCGATCGGCTACGAAATCTTCGACGGCAACAACGCGCTGGGTCAGACCGACTTCGTCCAGCAGCTGAACCGTCAACGCGCCCTGCAGGGCGAGCTGGAACGCACCATCAAGGCCATGCAGGGCGTCAACAGCGTCCGCGTCCACCTGG
>Ga0102591_1000581_pt1 | contig 67275 bp, 53 predicted proteins | sample AraplaCol_mCL_r2_2_FD_76860 | JGI IMG/M metagenome (GOLD analysis project Ga0102591, IMG submission 76860) | Arabidopsis root microbial communities from North Carolina, USA - plate scrape MF_Col_mCL_r2 (SPADES assembly) (version 2) | ecosystem: Host-associated > Plants > Roots > Endosphere... | reverse complement strand
CGATGATCCGGCGATCACCTGGATGCGCGGCTTTCTGCGCGAAACAGCCGCGGCGCTGGATACGCCGCGGCTGTCCCACAGTTCGCCTCAGGAGACCTGAGTTCGTCGATTACGGCTGCAGACGTCGCGCCTCGATCCGTGTTGCGCCGACCAGGCCAAGATCTTCGGAGGAGGCGCCGGCGGCGATCCTGTAGACGCCGCCTGGCACGGCCCATCCCCGGGCCTTGGTGTCGTAGTCGGCCAACAGGCGAGGATCGACCTTGATCGTCACCGTCTTGGTCTGGCCCGGCGACAATTCGATCTTGGAGAACCCCAGCAGGCGCTTGCGCTTGGGCTGACCCGGCGCGCCGACCAGATAAAGCTGCGCGACCTCCTTGCCGGCGCGCCGCCCGCTGTTCTTGACCGTGAAGGTCGCCGTCACCGTCTTGCCGCCTTGCAGCTTCAGGGCGCCATAGGCGTAGCGGGTGTAGGACAGGCCATAGCCGAACGGGAACAGCGCCTTGGCGTCCGAGCGCGCCAGCCAGCGATAGCCGATATCGGACCCTTCGATATCGTAGTCGATGGTGAACGGCGCCGGCGGCGGGCCGCCAAAGCCCGTCTCCTTGGTCGGGGTGCGCGACATCACCGGGCGCGGCAGCTGCGCCTCCGAGCGCGGGAAGGTGATCGGGGTCTTGCCCGAGGGATTGACCTTGCCCGACAGGATGGCGGCGATGGCCTCGCCGCCGCGCTGGCCCGGATACCAGGCCTGGACCACGGCGCCGACCTGATCGAGCCAGGGCATGGCGACGGGATTGTCGGTCTGCAAGACCACGATCGTCCCTGGACGCGCCGAAGCGACCGCCGAGATCAACCCGTCCTGGTCGTCGGGGAGGTTCATGGTGTCATGGTCCATGCCCTCGCTGGCGTGACGGACGCCAAACACGATGGCCACGTCAGCGGCCTTGGCGGCAGCGGCGGCGGCGGCGTGATCGGTCCCGTCCAGATAGGTGATCCTAGCCCCTGGCAGGTCGGCGCGCAGCGCCTTGAGCGGCGAGGACGGGTGATAGATCTGGCGATCGATGACGCCGGTCCCGAACACGATCGATCCGCCATAGGGGATCACCTGCGAGGAGCCGCCGCCCGACAACACGCCCACGTCGGCGTGCCCGCCGATCACGACGATCGACTTGGCCGAGGCCTTGAGGGGCAGGGCGCTCTTCTGGTTTCGCAGCAGCACCAGGCCCTCTTCGGCGATCCGCTGGGTGGTCTCCGCGTGGGCCTGGCGGTCGATCGCGCCGCCCGGCTGGACCGGATCATCGACCAGGCCGTTGGCGAACATCGCGCGGACGATGCGGCGGGCCATGTCGTCGAGACGCGCCTGGGGCACCTGGCCGCGCGCCACGGCGTCCCGCAGGGGCGCGCCGAACCAGTCGCCGCCCTTGTCGAAGGTGTAGGCCGAATCCTGGTCGAGGCCGGCGTTGGCCGACGGCGCGGTGCTGTGAACCGCGCCCCAGTCGGACATGATGAAGCCCTTCCAGCCCCATTCGCCCTTGAGGATCTTGTTCTGCAGCAGGTCGCTTTCGCAGGCCGGCTGACCGTTGACCTTGTTGTAGGCGCACATCACCGAGCCCGGGTCGCCCTGTTCGATGGCGATCTGGAAGGCCAGCAGGTCCGATTCCCGCATGGTCTTCTCGGAGGCCTTGGCGTTCATCGCCTCGGCCGCGTGGCTCTGGTCGTACATCAGGTAGTGCTTGGCGGTGGCGATGATCTTGGCGCTCTGAAGGCCCTTGATCGCCGCGCCCGCCAGCACGCCCGCCAGCCAGGGATCCTCGCCGCCGAGATATTCGAAGTTACGGCCGCTGCGCGGGTCGCGCGCCAGGTTGAAGCCCGGTCCCAGCAAGACGTTGAAGCCGTGAGCGCGGGTCTCCTGGCCCACCAGCGCGCCAGCCGCTTCCACCAGGGCTGGATTCCAGGTCGAGCTCTGGGTCGGGCCGGAGGGGAGGGCGGTGGCCTCGTCCCCGGGGCGGACGGCCAGGCCCGCGAAGCCATTGGTCACGCCGAGGCTGGCATCGGTTTCATGCAGGTCGGGAATGCCCAGGCGCGGCGCGCCGCGCACGAAGCCCGACGTGCCGCGGAGGAATTCATCGATCTCCGGATCGATCTTCTGATCGCCAAACTGCAGTTCCTTGGGAAGCATGCGCGGGGAGACGCCCGAATAGCCGCGCACCAGCTTCAGCTTTTCGTCCTGCGTCATGGCCTGAACCACCAGGCTCGCGCGCGCGTCAGCGGAAAGCTTGGTGTTCATCCACGGCGCGGCCCCCGAAGCGTCCGCCCCGGGCGCCGCCGCCAGGACCTGTAAGGGCGCGGCGGCCAGGATCATCGGACTGGCCAGCCCCAACAGAAGCGTTCGCAGGCATGTCCTCTTGGCGGCCTTTTGCATCTTTCAGATCTCCCTAATGGCGCAGCATCCAGCGCGGCCGATTGTTCGGCCAGCGTCTGGTCGGCGCGGCCGAAAACGCGCCGCGCCGATCTACGCCATAGCGGCAAACGGGGCCCTGACCACGGCCCGCGCGGAAATAAGCGCAATTTCGCTCTCAAATAGTTTATAAAAAACAATGATTTAGTGGTGCGTCGGCTCTTGGCCTTGCGTTGACCCCGCCCAAGCTCGGCCCCTAAGCACCTCCTCAGGTCCCAGGACCCAAGAATGCAGTCGTAAGCGTCGCAAAGACGCGATCGGGGAGGCTCTACATGTCGTCGAAGTCAAATCTCGTCCTTTGGCTGGCCAGCAGCGCGCTGATCGCCGTGGCCAATCCTGCCGCCGCCCAGACCACGGGCCAGACCCCGGGCCAGACCACCGGCGCGAGCGCCGCGGCGCCGGCGGACAATGCGGACATGACCGTGGCCGAAGTGGTGGTCACCGCCACCCGCCGCTCGGAACGTCTGCAGGATGTGCCTCTGGCGGTTTCGGTGCTGACCGCCGACAAACTGGCGGCGACGGGCTTCAAGAACCTCAACGACATCCAGTATCAGGCGCCGGGCATCACGATCACCCCAGCCTCATCGACCACCGACAACGGTATCCGTCTGCGCGGCGTCGGCACCGCCGCCTCGTTCGCTAGCTCCTCGGAACAGAACGTCGGCCTCGTCGTGGACAGCGTCGTCGTGCCGTTCGGCAATCCGGTCGGGAGCCTGGGCGATGTGGACCGCATCGAGACGCTCAAAGGCCCCCAAGGCACCCAGTTCGGCAAGAACGCCTCCAGCGGCGTGGTCTCGATCACGACCTCCAAGCCCAAGATCGGCGAGTTCTCCGGCAGCGGTTTTGCGTCCTACGCGTCGCTCAACGAGTACGACGTCAACGGCTCGGTCAACGTCCCGCTCGGCGACACGCTCGCCGCCCAGGTCTTCGCTTTCGAGCGCGGCTATGATGGCCTCATCTACAACAAGGTGCAAAAGCGCGACTGGGGCGGCAACAAGACGTCCGGCGCGCGCGGCAAGCTGCTGTGGAAGCCGACGGACCGGTTCAGCGCCTACTTGATCGCCGACTACACCCACGCCGACACCAAGGGGACCAACCCCTGGACGATCAACAGCCTGCCGGCCTCAGGCGGTTTCGCCGCCAGCAGCGCGGCGCTGTCGGGCCTGACGCCGGGTCCCGACAATGACGTCTCGATCGAGAACTATGGCGGCGACACCATCACCGCCAACTACGGGGTTTCGCTCGAGCTGAACTACGAACTGGGCGACTACACCCTGACCTCCGTCAGCGCCTGGCGCGAATATCGCGTCAGCGCCTCCGACTACTCGATCGACGCCAGCGATCTCAACACCTTCACCGCCCAGACGGCGGCCAACAAGGACCGGTTCTATTCGCAGGAACTGCGCCTGACCTCGCCATCGGGCGAGCGGTTGCAGTACGTCGCGGGCGTCTTCGCCTCGCGGCTGGAGGTCGGGCTGGGATCGGCGTCCAGCGCCCAATATCGCCCGCTGATCACGGTCTCACCCGACCTCATCGTTTCGATCAGCAACGGCATTGGCTCGGTGGAAACCACCAGCGAGAGCCAGGCGGCGTTCGTCGATGGTTCGTTCCGGCTCAACGATAAACTGCGCTTGCTGGGCGGCCTGCGGGTCAACCATGACAAGGTCAGCGCCTTTTCCTACTCCAAGCTCGATCCGGCCTATCCGGGCGGCGCCAGCGCCGCCGGCTTCGTCGTCCCCTACACCGCCAATGTCCTGGCGACCTCGCAAGTCGGGGGCACAGATTGGTCGGGGCGCACCGGCCTGGAATACAAGCCCGTCGCCGACGCCATGATCTATGCGACGGTGGCCCGCGGCTATCTTGGCCCGACGACGACCTTTTCGATCCTGTCCAACACCAAGAGCAGCGTGAAGCCCCAGACCGTCAACGACGTGACGGTCGGCGCCAAGACGCAGTTCTTCGATCGGCGCCTGACGCTCAATGGCAACGTCTTCTACGACAGCTACAAGAACCTGCAGACCTCGGTGTTCAAGAACGCCGAGTTCATCACCGGCAACGCCGGGGGCTTGAAGACCCGGGGCCTGGAGGTCGAAGCCGCGCTGCGTCCCAACCGCAACCTCGGCTTCAACCTGGGCTACAGCTACGTCAAGGCGACCTACACCGACTATCTGACCGACTGTCCGATCAGCATCCTGCTGGGCGCGGCGGGCGCCGCCGATCCGCGCTGCACCAAAGGTCCCGCCGGTTCGCAATATCAGGCCAAAGGCGATGATCTGGTCGGCGCGCCGCGCAACACCTTCAACGCCGGCGCCGACTTCCGCCGCCCGATGGGCGGATTCGTGATCGACGGCGCGGTCAGCTACTACTATCGCGACAAAACCTACAGCACCGCCGGCGACGAGGCCACGCGGCTGCCGTCCTACCAGATCGTCAACGTCAATCTCGGCCTTGGCAAGGCCGACGGCGACTGGCGCGCCTCGATCTTCGCCCGCAACCTGTTCGACGAACACTTCAATCTGAGCATGCTCGGCGCGGCGTTCGCGCCGACCGGAACGCTGTTGAACGTGGTCAACCGCGATGGTCGCCGCACGGTCGGCGTCGCGCTGTCGGCGCGGTTCTGACACGGCGCGAGGCGCGGCCCCGGCGCCGCGCCTCGCACTCAAGGGGCGATGGCCTGCGAGGATGACCAAGATGAAGTTGAAGATGCTCGGCCTGGCGTTCGCCGCGATCGCATTGAGCGCCAACGCAACGGCCCACGCCCAGTCACCGCCTGGGCCGCCGCCAGGTTTCTACATCAAGCCGGTCGCGTCGCGCGAGACCGCCGATGCGCTCGCGCTCTATGCCGGCGTCGCTCCCGGTTCCGAGGGCGTCGTCGTCCAAGAGCAATGGAACGACCTGATGGGCCAGGTGATCGTGCGCAACGTCACCCGTCCGACCCTGACGCCCTACCTGCCAGCCAAGGGCAAGGCCACGGGCGCGGCGGTCATCGTCGCGCCCGGCGGCGCCTATGTCATGCTGTCGATGCAGAACGAGGGCGTCCCGGTCGCTCAGTGGCTCGCCGACCACGGCGTGGCCGCCTTCGTGCTGAAGTATCGCACCGACCTGACGCCGGCCGAGGACCAAGGTTTCGTCGAGGTCATGGGCGCGCGTTTCGGCGCGGCCGCCAAGGCCGGGGCAGGGCGGGCGCCGCCGATATCCCAGCCGCTCGCCGTGGCCGATGGCGCCCAGGCCCTGCGCCTGGTTCGCCAGAACGCCGCCCGATGGGGCGTCGACCCGCATCGCGTCGGCCTGCTCGGCTTCTCGGCGGGAGCCATGACGGCGTTGCAGGTCACCTTGAATGATGCGCCTGACGCGCGGCCAGATTTCGTCGGGCTGATCTACGGGCCGATGAACGCGGTGAGCCCGCCGCCGACGCCGCCGCCGCTGTTCGTGGCGCTGGCCGCCGACGACAGCCTGTTTGGCGGCGCCGGATCGGCGATCATCGACAGTTGGCAGGCAGCCAAGGCGCCCGTGGAGTTCCACCTCTACGAAAAGGGCGGGCATGGCTTTGGGATGCTCGGCCCGCAGGGCACGAGCAAGCATTGGATCGACGAATTCTACTGGTGGCTCGAGGGACGCGGGCTCCTGCAACCGGGCGGCAAGACGCCCTGATCGCCCCGCGCGTCCGCCTTTTTCGATTGGGTATTCCATGATGACGAAATCCAACCCTGGCCTATCGCGCCGTGACGTGATCGCGGTGGCCGGCCTGGCCCCCGCCTCGGCCCTAGCCGCCCCAAAGCCCGCCGCCCCAAAGCCCGCCGCCCCAGAGGCCGCTGGTCAAACCAAGCCCGCCGCCCAAGCCAAGGCCAACGGTGGCCAAGGCGGGTTTCTATGGGGCGTGGCGACCGCGGGCCACCAGGTGGAGGGCGGCAACCTCAACAGCGACATGTGGCTGCTCGAGCACCTGGCTCACAGCCCATTTTCGGAAAAGTCGGGCGATGCCCTGGATCACTACCATCGTTACGCCGAGGACATCGCCCTGGCCGCGAAGCTCGGCTTCAACACCTATCGCTTCTCGATCGAGTGGTCGCGCGTCGAGCCCGAGCCCGGCGAGTTCTCGGCCGCCGAGATCGACCATTATCGGCGTATGTGCGCGGCCTGCCGAGAGCATGGGCTGATCCCGGCCCTGACCTACAATCATTTCAGCGCCCCGCGCTGGTTCGCCGCACAAGGGGGCTGGGAGAATCCCGAGGCGCCGGCGCTGTTTGCGCGCTACTGCGAGAAGGTGACCGCCAGGCTTGGCGAATTCGCCGGTCTGGCCAGCACGCTGAACGAACCGAACATGGGTCTTCTGTTGCAGTGGATCCTGCCCGCGCCGGTTCTTCAGCAGATGCGCGCAGCGATGGTCGATGCGGCCAAGGCCGCAGCCTCGGACCGCTTCTCGGCGATCATGTTCGGTCGTCAGGAGCTGATGCTGCCAAACCTCCTGGCCGCTCACCGCCAAGGCTACGCGGCGATCAAGGCTGGCCCGGGCGATTTCCCCGTCGGGGTCAGCTTGTCCTTGATTGACGATCAACCCCTTGGGCCCAACAGCCGCGTCGCCGACAAGCGTCGCCAATGTTACGAGCCTTGGCTGGCGGCCGCGGCCGCCGACGGCGACTTCATCGGCGTGCAGACCTATGGCCGCGCGCGGATCGATGACAAGGGTCAGGTGGAGCCGCCCCCGGGCGCCGAACTCACCCAGATGGGCGAGGAGTTCTATCCGCAGGCGCTGGAGCGGACGATCCGCTACGCCTACGCCGCCACCCACAAGCCCGTCTATGTGACCGAGAACGGGATCGCCACCGAAGATGACGACCGCCGGATCGCCTATATCAACGAAGCGCTCAAAGGCGTGGGCGCTTGCCTCGCCGACGGCCTGCCGGTTCGCGGTTACATCCACTGGTCGCTGATGGACAATTTCGAATGGGTCTTCGGGTACCGGCCTAAATTTGGCCTGGTGGCCGTCGATCGCGCGACGCAAAAACGAACCCCCAAGCCCAGCGCCCGCCTCCTGGGCGAGATCGCCAAGTCTGGACGCGCGCCGAGCTGATCGCCTTGAGGGGGGCTGACGTGCCCCCCGAAGGTCCTGACGCGCGATTGGCGAAGACGCCGGGCAGGCTGATCAGGTCGGTCGACGACACCGCTCAGGCGGCCGGCGAAGGGTCAACTCGCTCGGACCGCATCAAGGCCTGGAGCTGTCGGCGGGCGATGTTGCCGCCCACATCCGTGCCGATGTCCACGAGCGGGGCCATAGGGTTCTCGTCGATGCGCAGTTGCTGCTGTTCGAGCACCGCCTGATCCTCCTTGAAGGTTCGGGCGGTCTGCTCGAAGACGATGTCGACGACGCCCGGCTTGAGGATGTTGGTGGCCATCGACCAGAAATAGTGCGTGGTCTTATCGGTCTCGGGCGTGATCCCGTGAAAGCCCATCATCGAGAACCCGTGCTCGCGGCGACCTTCGTAGGCGCCGGTTCCGGCATCGCACGCGCCAGTATGGATGCGCAGCATCACCGGCATGAACTCGATCTCCTGCCAGCGATCGACCAGGCCTGTGAAGCCCTTGGCCGCGACATAGGTCGGCGGAGCAGGGGAGCTTGGCATGTGTCGCCGCACGACAACGCCGTTGTCGGAACGCTCGGCCACGGTCTTGGCGCGGAAATGGGTGTCCGGATCGCCGCCGATCGTATGGGGATGGATGTAGGGCAGGTGGGACAGGTCCATCAGGTTGTCGATGAGCAGCTGCCAGTTGCCAGCCACCATGAAGTGCTCGCTGCGCCAGCTCCAGGCGGGGTCATTGTGCATCGGATGGCGCGGAATATCGGCTGGATCGGCGCGCTCGGCCTCACCCATCCAGATCCAGATCGCCGCGTCCTGCTCCTGGACCGGGTAGCTGCGCACACGGGCCTTGGTGGGAATGCGGTCCTGAGAAGGGATGCGTGTGCACAGCCCCGCGCGATCATATTCGAGCCCATGATAGGCGCACCGGATCATCTCGCCGGTCAGATGGCCTTGGCTGAGCGGCATGGCCCGATGGCTGCACCGATCTTCCAGCGCGCCTAGGGCGCCGCTCTGAGTTCGGAACAGGACGACCGACTGGCCCAGGAACTTGCGGCCGATCGTCTGGCCAGGCTGCAGCTCGCTCGCCCAACCGGCGACGTACCATGCGTTGTTCAAGAACATGCCGATCCTCCCGTGCGCCCATCTTGGCGATTGCGGGAAGGCTAACCTCGGCTCTATCATTGCTGAACGTAATTGACTGAATTATCACTATTACGATTATGGATTTACGCCGGCTCGATCTGAACCTGTTGCTGGTGCTGGACGCGCTGTTCGACGAGCAGAGCGTCACCGGCGCGGCCCGACGCCTGAAGTTGAGCCAGCCCACGGTCAGCGTGTCGCTCGCCAAACTGCGGGTCGCCCTCGACGACGAACTGTTCATTCGCAGCGCCAATGGCATGGCGCCGACGCCCAGGGCCCTTCGTCTTCGCGAGCCGGTGCGTCGCATCATCGAGACGGTCATCGGCGAAATCTTGCCGGCCGAGCGCTTTGATCCGCTGACGGTCCAGAGACCGTTCACGCTCTGCCTCTCCGACATCGGGGAAATGATCTTCCTGCCCAAGCTAATCAACCATTTGCGCCAGGTCAGTCCGCGCGCCCAGGTCGCCTCGGTGTCTCTGCGTCCAGAAGAGCTGGGCCAGGCGCTGGAAGCCGGCCAGGTGGATCTGGCGCTGGGATATTTCCCCGACCTGAAGGCGGGCATCCACCAGCAGGGCCTGTTCGACCACGCCTTCACCTGCCTGGTGCGGCGCGATCATCCGCGCATCCAGGACGGCCGGCTCGATTGGCGGACATTCCTGGGGCTGGACCACATGGTGGTCAGCGCCGAGGGGCGCAGCCAGGAGATTTTCGAGCGGGCCATGCAGGCCCAGAACGCCACGCGCCGCATCGCCTTGCGTACGCCCCATTTCATGAGCGCGCCTCTGATCATCGCCAAGAGCGAGATGGTGATCACCGTGCCCAAGGCCGTCGGCCTGGTCTGGGCTGAACGTGCGGATCTGCAGTTGCTTGAGCCGCCGATCGCGATCCCGTCGATCCCGCTCAAACAGTTCTGGCACCGCCGCTTCAATGAAGACGGCCGCCTGACTTGGCTGCGCGCCGCGATCGCCGAACTCTTCCTGGGCCGCGATCCCTCGACCGAGCCTGGTTTCGCGCGCTTCTGACCTTCGCGCCGCAGTTGGCCCGTAGGCGCCATTTCGACCGCTTCCATGCCCGCGTCCCGCTCCGGGCAAACCGGGGTCTGACGTCCGAGTCGTCGGGTCAAGCGCGCCGAGCAGGCGGTCAGTTGCGCCTCGATATGATCGCCTTGCGGCGCGCTGCAGGCCAGCGCCCTCGGTGCAGCCCTCCCATAGGGGGCTTTGCAGGCCAGGACGTCCCGGTCGGTAGAAAGCCAAAAACGGGCGCGCCTGCGCCGATCGCGAGCAGGCGTGCGAGCGCAACGCCGGCCAAGCGTGGTGATGTCAACACCACGGTCTCTCGACCCTGGGCGCTATGAGATCGTTCGCAGCGGTCAACCAATCTGTAATTGGTCTGCTTTCCCTCTCCGCCTGGCGGCTGAAGAGCCGCTTCGATGCGCGTTCTGGCGGGTTTTCGCCGCGAGCCTTGTGGTCTCCAGGTCAAACCAATATGGTTGGTATCGGTTTTAGGAACGGGCATGAGCGACACGGACAAGCTGCTTGCGACGGTAAAAGCCTGGATGGATGCGGCGCGGCTTGGACCGGACTGGCGCTTGCCGCCAGAGCGGGAGCTGGCCGCGGTCTTCTCGGTGGGACGTAGCGAGCTGCGGCGGGTCCTGGCGGTCTTGGAAGCCGAGGGCGTCATCTGGCGACGCGTCGGCAAGGGAACATTCCTGACGCGCAGCGAGACGGCTCAAGACTTGGCCGTTGAGGGCATCGCCGCCCGCACCAGCCCCATTGCGGCCATGCAGGCCCGCATCGCGGTGGAGCCGGAACTGGCGCGGCTGGCCGCGCTCAACGTCACCTCCGAACAGATCGGCCAGTTGCGCCGACTGTGCGACGAGATGCGTATCGCCGACTCCTGGGACGCCTATGCCGAGCTTGATTGGCGTTTTCACAATCTGATCGCCGAGGCGACGGGCAATGTCCTGCTGGTCCAGATCCAGCGGCTGCTCAACGGCGTGCGGCGGTTCGTGGTCTGGGGCAATCTGATCAAGCGTCCGTTGCGGCCGCCCAACGACTATCACTCGTTCGCCGAACACACCGAGATCATCGACGCCCTGGAGGCGCGTGACGCTGAGCGGGCCGTCTTGGCGATGCGAGGGCATCTGGGCGAGACCAGCGCCCACCTGGCGGATCTGCGAGCCGCCCACGGCGCGGCGGGAGTCTGAGGGCCGGCGGCGGGATCGCCGCCAATCCCGTTTCGGCGCGCGGGGCGTCGTCGATGGGCCGCATCGGGCTGCGCCCGCCGATGGCGACCCAAGCCCCCATGAGTGCTGCGGTCCTCGATGGGGTCATAGACGCCGGGATCGCCGTCTGAAGAGTTCACCCTGCGCGGTCGACTTAGGGCGACCCGTCGAAGAGCGCCGGTGCGTTGTCGGTATTGACCAGCGGTTTCGGGCCGCCGCGCAGCCGGGCAGTCGATCCAAACGATGGGCGCCGTCGGATCGGCTGATCCGTGGGTCAGCAGCCGTAAAGGTCGGGATTTTCCGCCCAAAGCTGGATGTATTGGACAAATTCGCGCTTCAAGCGAGTGATGGAGCTGCGGGGCCGAGATCCCTGGGCGTCGTCGCGGCCGGGGCAGCTGTAGCCTCTCCCGGACCGTCTCGCGCCAAGGCTCCGCCTTGGCATGGAAACGGTCGGCGCCAGGGATGCCGGCCCCTCGACGCTGCGTAGGGCGAACGCCGACAAGGCCGCGCGCACGGTCTTCAACGGGCGCCGACGGTTGGCTGCCATTGCTCCGTCTGGCCGCCGTCTTGGCTGTCGTCTCGGTCGCCGCCAAGACCTCGTCGCCACGCCGACGACCACGCCGCCAGGCGAGCGACCCGGTCGCACGGGGTCATGGATCAGGCAAGGCCGAAGCGGCCCGGCGAGGGCCCGCCCTCGACGGCTGGGATGCGGCGCGACGCCGCGTCGAAGCCCGGCGTGTTGACTCAAGTTCATTTTGGTTACACCGTATCCGAAATGAACGACGGGCTGGATTTCCAGTCCCGTCGAACGCAAGGGAGCGTCGCGTGAGCGCAGGGATTATCGACGTGCTGATCGTCGGGGCGGGGCCCGTTGGCGCCGTCCTGGCGGTGGATCTGGTGCGCCGTGGGCTGACTGTCCGCATCATCGACAAGGCCGGGGCGAGCTTTCCGGGGTCGCGCGCCAAGGGGGTGCAGCCCCGCACGCTCGAGGTCTTTCAGGACCTGGGCGTGGTCGAGGACATTCAGCGGGCGGGCGGGGACTATCCCTTGCTGGGTCTGCACCTGGGAGCGCTGACCCTGCCGTGGCGGATGATGGCCCATCAGAAGCGCACGACCGACGTGCCCTTCCCCAACACCCTGCTTATTCCGCAGTTTCGCACCGATCAGATCCTGCAGGCGCGTCTGGCGGCGCTCGGCGGGGCGGTGGAGCATGGCCGCCAATTCCTCGACCTGACCCAGGACGCCAAGGGCGTGACCGCCCGCGTCTCGGGCCCGGGGGGGCAGGTCGAGACCATCACCGCGCGCTACCTGGTCGGCGCCGACGGCGGGGCCAGCGCCGTGCGTCACACTCTGGGCATCGACTTCATCGGCTCCACCCACGAGGAAGACCGGATGGTCATCGTCGACGCCGTGACCCGCGGCCTGTCGCGCGAGCGCTGGCACGTCTGGCCGGGCAAAGCCGGCCAGTTCATCGCCGCCTGTCCGCTGCCGCACTCCGATCTCTTCCAATGGATGATCCGCCTGGCGCCGGACGAGACGCCGCCGGCCGATCTCGCCGCGATCAACCAGCGCATCCAGAAACGGATTTCAAAGCGCGCCGTGGTCCTGAGCGACGCCCGGTGGAGCTCGGTGTTCCGGCCCAATATTCGCCTGGCCAAGACCTATCGCCTGGGTCGGATCTTCCTGGCCGGCGACGCGGCCCACGCCCACACCCCGGCCGGGGCCCAGGGCCTCAACACGGGCGTCCAGGACGCCTACAATCTCGGCTGGAAGCTCGGTCAGGTTCTGGCCGGCGCCGACCCTGGTCTGCTCGACAGCTATCAGGCCGAGCGCCAGCCCATCGCGGCGGCGGTCCTCAATCTGTCGACCCAGAAGTACGAAGGGATCGCCAAGCTTGATCCTTCTTCCATCCGGCGTGGCAAGGACGAGAAGCAGCTGGCCCTGAGCTATCAGGACGGGCCGCTGGCCGCCGGTTCAGCCATGACCGGCACGCTGCGGGTCGGCGATCGGGCCCCCGACGCGGAGCTGCGGGCGACCAACGGCGCGGCCGTTCGGCTGTTCGACCTGTTGGCCGGGCCCCACTTCACCGCCATCGCCTATGGCGACAAGGCCGCCCAGGACCTGGAGCGCCTGAGTTGGCCGGCCGTCGGCGCGCCGTTGCAGCGCCTGGTGATCGACGCCAAGCGTCCGACCGGAGCCCTGCAAGGGTTCAAGGACATCGCCGGATGTTTCCGGCGCGCCTACGGCCTGGCCGGCCCGGCGCTCCTGCTGATCCGGCCCGACGGCTATATCGGCCATATTGCCTCCCAAGACCTGCTGTCCAGCACCCAGGCGGCCCTGGCGAGGTTCGCGCCGGCTCCGGGGCCGGTCTCGGGATCGCCGGGGAGCTCGCCCGACGCCTCGCGTACGCTGAGGGCGGTCCAATGAGGCCGGTCCTCCTGCGCGGCGCGACCATCGTGACGATGGCGACCGGCCGTCCCGACGCCGAGCGCGCCGACATCCTGGTCGAGGGCGATCGCATCGCCGCGATCGGCCTGGGTCTGGAGCGGCCCGACGCGGAGGTTGTCGACTTCTCCGGGCGCATCCTGATCCCCGGCCTGGTCAACGCCCACATCCACACCTGGCAGACGGGACTTCGCAGCATCGGGGCCGACTGGACGCTGCTGGAATATCTCAGCAAGGTCCATGGGGGGCTGGCCGCGCAGTTCACCGCGGACGATATGGGGATCGCCGCGCTGGCCTGCGCGCTCAATCAGATCAATTGCGGCGTGACCACGATCGGCGACTGGTGTCACAACGCCCGCACGCCCGACCATGCGGACGCCACGATCGAGGGGCTGATGCAGGCGGGCGTTCGCGCCGTCTACCTGCATGGCGGCTCCCACAAGCTGCGCGAAGTCGCCCAGCCCGCGCCCGACATCGACCGTCTCCTGAACGGACCGGCCGCGCGCCACGCCCTGCTGGACGTCGGCATGGCGATCCCCGGACCCCAGTATTCCAGCGCTGAAGTCGCCCTGGCCGATTTCCGCACGGCGCGCGAGCGCGACTTGATCGTCTCGATGCACCAGAGCGGCGGCCGGCCGGGTCCGGCCTGGGAGAAGGTGCGCGACGCCGGCCTCGTCAGTCCGCGAACCAACATCGTCCACGGCAACGACATTCCCGACGACTGGATCAAGACCCTGGTCGACGCCGGCGGCAGCTTCACGTCCACGCCCGAGAACGAGCTGGGTCAGGGCCACGGCGCGCCGATCACCGGGCGCCTGATGCGCCTGGGCGCGGCGCCGTCTCTGGGCACCGATATCGACACCTGCGTGTCCGGCGAGATCCTGATCGCCGCGCGCATCGCCCTGGCGCAACAGCGCGGCCTCGATCATGCCGAGCATCGCCAGCGGACCGGCCTGTTCTCACCGACCCCGACCATCACTAGCAAACAGGCCCTGTCCTGGGCCGGCGTCCAGGGCGCTCGCGCCCTGGGCTTGGCCGACCGCGTCGGGCGACTGGAACCGGGTCTTCAAGCCGACATCGTCGCCATCGACGCGCGGGCCTTGAACCTGTGGCCCGCCCACGATCCGATCGCGGCGGTGCTGCACGCCAGCATCGCCAATATCGAAGCGGTGATGATCGCCGGTCGCTGGCGCAAGCGCGACCATGTCCTTGTCGACGTCAAGCTCGATGAGATCCGGTCGCGGCTGACGGAGTCGGGAAGACGCTTGACCGGCGCCCTGCAGGCCACGGGCCTGGTCGCGCGTCTGCGGCGCAAAGTGGTGCGCCACGTCGTCCACGGCTCGCTGAGGAAGCAGAGCCGGGCTTGAGGCCGGACGTGTTGTGACCCGTACGCGATCCAACTGCGATCCTGTAAAGGTCGGGGACGGTCGGCCTCGCGGCCGAGCGCTCGCTTCGAAACGCCCCGCCTTGCCTTGAGAGAATGCCACGTGCCCGCTAAAGCCGCTCCAGGTCGCCCGCCCGTTCCTTTGGATCGCATCTTGGCCGTGGCGTTGCAGTTGCTTGATGAACAGGGCGCCGAAGCCCTGACCATGCGGCGGCTGGCCGAGGCTTTGAGTTCAGGCACCGCGACCCTCTATCGGCATTTCGCCAGCCGCGAGGATCTCGTGGCCCAGGTCGTCGATCAAGTGTTCGCCGAGATGCGCGAGGGGACGTCCTGCGCGCTGCCCGGCGGCGGCGCGCAGGAGTGGCAAAAAGCCTGCCGGGGACTGGCGCATCACATGTTCCTCGTCCTGGGCCGCCATCCGGGCGCGGCCAGACTGCTGGTTGACGTCCCGCCCATGGGGCCCAACGCCATGAAGCAGCGTGAGCACAGTCTGGCGATCCTGCTGGCCAACGGGTTCGAGCCACGGATGGCGGCCAAGACCTATGCGACCCTGGCCCGCTACGTGCTGGGGTTCGCGATGCAGCTGTCCAGCACGCTGGGCGAGGACCAGCATCTGTTCGTCGGTCTTGATGCGGCGCGCTTGCCTGCCACCCACGCCCTGGCCTCGGTGCTGCCCGTTTCGCTCGAGGAAGAGTTCTTGTTTGGCCTGGAGCTGATGCTCGAGGGCCTGGGGGTCCTGCGGGCTGGGCCGGACCCTGACGCGCCCCACGATCCTTCGCCGCGATAGCGCGAGGATCTGTCTGGCGGCGCTGGCGCGCCAGCGCGGATTTACCGCCGCCTCGGGCGACCGGCCGTCATGACCGTGATATGCCACGGATCTCGGCGGCGCCAATGCCGCCCATGCGGGCGTCAGCATGGCCGACCAATCCATGAGCATGGCGGGCCGACCTTCGTCGGACCCGCCCGCCCGTCCGTCTAGGCGCGTTCGCCAGCGACCTTGGCGTTGCCGAGCATACCAAGCTTGACCGAGCCAGAAGCCGCGTCGCCGACGAAGGCGACGTCGAACTGCAGCTTCAGAGGCATAGGGGTGGTTATGTCGGTGTTCCAGGTCAGGCGCTCGCCCTCGACCTGGCCTTCGACCTCGGCTTCGCCCATCGGTCCCGTGGCTCTTCCGGTGAAGGTCGTTCCATGGGTCTCCACCTGCAGCGCCACGTCGCGCGGCCCCATGGGCGTATGAATGACGAGATTCCAGTTTCCGTTGGCGGACATTGATCGCCTCCCTTCGCCGCGCCCAGCGCGCGGTGTTCTTGATTGATGTCGAACGGCGTTACGGCCAGCCGACCCATTGGCTGACGCCGCGGCCCATGACCCACTCCAGGTCCTCGCCCTTGAGCCAGTCGAGTTCTTCGGTGAACTGCCGCACGCACTCGTCCCAGTTGCCGCGCATGCGCGTGAAGTCGGTGCCCCAGAACATCCGCCGCGCGCCGAAGGCGTCGAAGGTGCGCTTGAGGACCGGCTGGACGCTGACGAACGGGAAAGCGTCGGTGGCCATGCTGGGCGTGCCGGTCGCCTTGACCGCGATGTTGGGCAGTCGCGCAAGGGCCATGAACGCGTCCAGCTGGTCGCCGATCTCGGGCAGCTTCTGAAATGGTCCGACGCCGATGTGATCGAGCAGCAGCCGCAGGTCGGGATAGCGTTGGGCGATGTCGGCGACGGCCTGGTATTGCGCGGGTCCGACCATGACCGCGATGGGGCGTCCCAGGCGGTTGGCGCCGGCCCAGATCCATTCGAGCGCCCCGTCAGGCGCCAGGGCCTCGGGACTGGTGAAAGCCAGGACGAAGCGCAAGCCGATCATGCCGGGGCGGGCCAGGAACGCCTCCAGGAAGGCCGGATCGGCCGGCCGATCCAAGTCGAACCAGCCCATGGTCGCGAACCGGTCGGGATGAGCCCGCGCAGCCTCCAGGGCGTAGTCATTGGCGTCCGGGTCCCAGATCGCCGGGCAATTTATGGCGCGGTCGATCCCCGCCATCGTCATATCGCGCAGCGCATCCTCCATCCTGTAGGGGGCGCGCCAATGGTGCGGCGGGGCCTGGGCGCCTTGCCACAGGTGGATTTGAGCATCGATCACGAGCATTGGAAGCAACCTCATCGAGGACAGGGACAAACTGGAGCAAAGGCCTGCCGCGCCGCGGCGGCTCTGGCTTCGTCGCTGGCGCGGTGCTTAAATAAAGACGACAACATCCTCATGGCCGAGTCCGCCGTCCCTTGCCTGACATGACCAGTTCGACCCATCTGATCGCCGCCCTGCGCAAGTGGTTGAGCGCCGCGCGCCTGGACGGCAACGGTCGTCTGCCGGCCGAGCGCGATCTGGCCGAACGGTTCTGCGTCACCCGCGCCGAACTGCGAAAGGCCTTGTCTGTCCTGGAGGACGAAGGCCAGATCGCCCGTCAGGTCGGCCGCGGCACCTTCATCGTCGATGTCGAGGCCGGCGCGGACGCTGGCGACAGCAGCGAAGAATTGGCCGCGCGCACCAGTCCCTTGGCGGCCATGCAGGCCCGCGTCCTGATCGAGCCTGGGCTTTGCAGGCTGGCGGCGCTGAACGCCACCTCGGCCCAGATCGCCGAGATGCGTGGCCTGTGCGCGGGTATGCGCGAGGCCACGACGTGGGAGGCCTATGCCGAACTGGACTGGCGGTTCCACAATCTGATCGCCGAGGCGACCGGCAACGTCCTGCTCACCGAGGTCCAGGCCCTGGTCAACGGCGTGCGCCGCTATGTCGTCTGGGGAAGCCTGGTCAAGCGGCCGGAGGGACCGGCCGGCAGCTATCATTCTTTCGACGAGCACGAGGCCATCGTCGAGGCGATCGCCGCGCGCGACGGCGAGGCGGCCATGCGCGCCATGGCCGATCACCTGGGCCAGACCCAGACTCACATCCACCGAGAGCCGGCCACGAGCCACGCCCTGGCCTGAACCCGGCGCCGCTCGAGCGCGCCTTGCGCCTGGTCCTTCGATCGCGCGGGGAGGGGGAGCGTCGGTCATGCCGCTTGCGCCTCATCGAGCACCTCGGCGAACCATCGCGCCGTTGCGTCGGACGCGGGCTTGGCGTCGTGGATCGCCAGATAGCCGTCAGGCCGCACCAGCACCAAGCCATCGCCTCTGATTCCATAGGCCTGGGCGGCCAGGCCGGCGGCCGGCAAGCGCAGGACACGCACGGGAAGGCCGTCCATTCCGACCTGGGCGGGCGCTACGCCAAACAGCAGCAGCGTGAAATGCGGACCCTTGAAGGCCTCGACGAGGCGGAAGGCGACCCCGCTGCGCGCCAGGTCGCATGCCAGCGTCAGGCCCGCCGGACCCGCGCCGACGACCAGAACGTCGACGTCGACGGCAGCGGCTTCGTCCTCGCGCGACCCGGTCATCGCCGCGCCCCGCTCATCGCCGCGCCAGGCGCGAGACCATCCAGTCTCCGATCAGCGCGTGCTTGTCGTCGGCGTGATTGTAGATGCAGTGATCGCCGTCGGAATAGACGACCAGCTGCTTGTCGGCCGAGGCGGCTTGGCTGAACAGGAAGGCGGCGTCCTCGTTGGTGACCAGCGGATCCAATCCGCCTTGCACCACCAGCAGGGGCGTGTGGATCGGCATGGCCGGGTCTACCGGATTGACGCTGCGCCAGACCTCGACGGCCTCGTCCTCGGTCACCTCGCCCACATGGGCGGTCATCTTCTGGAAGAAGGTCGGGTTGGCGCGCGCCATGAACGGCGCGCTCGTCCCGCCATTGTTGCAGGTGGCGAGGATGCGCGGGTCGCGCGCGGCCAGGTGGATCGCCACCGAGCCGCCCATGCTGTTGCCGATGAAGCCCAGCGGAACGTCGGGCCCCTCCTGAGCGATCGCGTCGAACACGTCGCTGTAGGCCCGCTCCCAGCCCAGGCCCAGATAGTGACCCAGGATCAGGCGGCTGTCGCCCTGGCCTGGCCCATCGAGCACCCAGGCCTCCAGGCCGCGGTCGGCCAGGCTCTCGCCCATTTCGCTGAAGTCCATCGCCCAGCCCTCGATGCCGCCGATCACGACGACGCGGCCAAGGGTTTCGGCGCGGCGGCTGCGATAGCGCCAGGCCAAAAGAGGGCCATTGGCGGTGGGCAGCACGACCTTCTCGCGGTCGCCGAGCAGCAAGGCTGCTTCGGCATAGAGCTCACTGGCGCGTCCATAGATCGCCGAGCGTTCGGGGCTGTTGCGCAACATCATCATCTGACTCATGCGGACCAGAGCTGATGCGCGCAGCAGGCGACGGGCCCGACTGGCCGGGGTTTCCATGGCGACGCGGCTTTCCGGCGGATCCAGACACACCTCGGCCAGATCGGTGGCCACGGCGCGCCAGTCTTCGCCCGACCACACGCGGCCGCGCAGCTCCATGGCGTCGGGATGGTGCACGCCGTAGGCCATCAGGCGTTCCAGAGAGAGCTGGCGCAACGCCGCTTGCGCCAGCTCTCCGCTGGCGTCTTCGGGCGGCGCATAGGACGCGCTGCGCTGACCGGAGAACGCTCGGATCACGGTGTGCGGACCCTGCAAGACCTGGAGCGAAGCGGACATGGCGTTTCCTGATTTTTCGTTGAACCAATATGGTTCATATAGGTTGGCTTCCGACAATTCAAGTCCGTGTGAACGGTGCTAAGATTGCTTGAAACCCAAGTATGACTGGCTGTTAGCGCGCAAAATTTGCCATTGCGATTGAAACCAATATGGTCAATCAATTGAGAAATTGGTTTCTGGAAGTGGCATGGTTGGCGGGCGGGGCGGGCGCGACCGGCGCGTTCGTGCAAGCCGCGGCGCGTCCTGGTCGACCGTGGCCGGCGCGGCCGGCGGAACGGGCCCAAGCGGGGGTAAAACGCATGGCGTCACACACGACATCCGCCAAGGATCGCGTCCGCCGATGGGCGCGGGCGGCCTTCCTTTCGGCGAGCGCGCGCCAGCCCCGTCAAGGGGGTCGCCTCGCGCGAGCCGCGCCATTGCCCCAACGCGGGGATCGTCGCGTCGTCAGCCGCCTGGCTTGGCCAGCGCCTTGAGCCCTGAGGCTTGGGGCTTTGCGGACTCGAGCGCGTCGCATCCTTCGGGCCGTGAACACGCGCAACCTCGCACTTGGCCTTGCAGCCCTATTCGCCGGCCCCGCTCCAGTCAGGATTTTCCCGTGAAGCAATCTCCATTCCGCGGTCCTGCCGGCGTCGCCCTGATCGTCGCGGCCGCCCTGTTCATGATCTTTCTCGACGGCACGATCCTGGTGACCTCGTTTCCGCAGATGGCGCGCACGTTCGGCGTCTCCGTGGTGGCCATGAACAGCGCCGTCACTGCTTATCTGCTGGCCGTTGCCGCGTTCATGCCGCTGAGCGGCTGGATCAGCGACCGCTTCGGCGCCAAGCGGGTCTTCGCGGTGGCCGTCGCGCTGTTCACCTTGGCCTCGGTCGGCTGCGCGCTCGCCCCGACCTTCAGCTCTTTCCTGGTCGCCCGGGTCCTCCAGGGCATGGCCGGCGCCCTGATCATGCCGATCGGCAGAGCGATCTCCGTCGACAAGGTCCAGAAGCAGGCCATCATGCAGGCCACGGCGCTGATCACCTAGCCCGCGCTGATCGCGCCCGTTCTCGGACCGGTTCTGGGCGGGGCGATATCGACGTGGCTCGACTGGCGTTGGAACTTCCTGCTCAACGCGCCCATCGGCTTGCTCGGCGTCTTGCTCAGCCTGGCCTTCATTCCCGACAATCATGAGCGCTTGGCCCGCCCGCTCGATATCGTGGGCGGGGTTTTGACCTCGACGGCGCTGATCCTGCTGATCTACGCGTTGGAACGGCTCGGCGCGCCGGACCAGGCGGTCCATTCGGCGGTGCTCCTGGTGATCGCCCTGGTCCTGGGGTTCGCCGCCTATGTTTGGCTGCGCCAAGCGTCCCATCCGATCCTAGATCTGAGGCCCTTGCGGCTGACCTCGTTCTGCGTCTCGACAATGGACGCCGGCGCCCTGCAGCGCGTGGCGATCAGCGCAACGCCTTTCCTGCTGCCGCTGATGCTGCAGGAGACCTGGGCGCTCAATCCGTTGCAGGCGGGGCTGGTGCTGCTGGCCTACTTCTGCGGCAACCTCGGCATGAAGAGCGTGGCGACGCCTCTGTTGCGCCGGTTCGGCTTCAAAAGCGTCCTGGTGGGCAATGGGCTCGTGGTCGCCGGGTCCGTCGCCGCCTGCGGCCTCCTGGCCGCGCGAACGCCGCTCGCGGTCACCGTGGCGGTGGTTGTCCTGGCGGGGGCCGCGCGCTCGTTGCAGATGACAGCCTTGAACACGCTCGGCTTCGCCGAGGCGCCAGGCGAGCAGCGCGCGGCCGCGGCTCTCCTGTCGACCATCGGCCAGCAGGTCGCGATGGCGCTAGGGGTCGCCGCGGGCGCCCAGCTGCTGCATCTGGCGAACCAGCACGGTCAAGCCAAGCTGAGCGCCGCCGACTTCCGCTTCGCCTTCCTGGCGGTCGCCGTGATCGGCCTCTTGGGCGTGGTCCTGACGCTTCGCTTGCACCCTGATGCGGGGTGGGAGGTCAGCGGCCAGGCCCAAAGACGCCCCGTCAGATCTTGAATGTCTCTCCGCGCCGACCGCGCCCGCATCATCTCACGCCGGACGGCCGCCTTGGCGGTCCGAACGCGCAGCGCCGCCGCGCAAAGGCCGAACCGACGGCCCTCATGACAGGACGTCAGCGCCGCCCAGATCCCGGTGTGGGTCAGGGCGCGATGGCGTTAAACCAATATGGTTGCACTCGGTCTGGTGACGGTTCGTTTTTGGATACGTCGCGCCGGTACGCTTCGTCATAACCTGTGGCCAAATAGACATTAACCGCCAATTGTGCCTGCAACCAAAATGGTATTGAATGGCCAGCATTGGTCGAAATATCAAAAAAATGACCACAGGGAGGTACCTATGATCCGCCATAACGCGCTTGCTCGCGCGACGCTCATCGCCGGCTGTTGCCTGTCGCCGCTGGCGGCCGCCGCCCAGACGGGAAACGCCAGTACCGGCGCGACGGCCATCGATGAGGTCGTGGTCACGGCGCGCAAACAGGGCGAGACCCTGCTCGACGCGCCCGCGACGATCAGCGTCCTGCAGACCCAGGCGATCGCCGCGGCCAACATCACCAACGCCACACAGCTGTCGGGCATCGTCCCGGGCCTGATCATCATGCAGGGCACGGCCGGCGCGTCGTCGTCGCTGCGCGGCTTGGGCTCGACCTCGGCCGACCCCGGCATGGAAAGCTCCGTGCCCACCTTCGCCGACGGAATCTATCTGGGCCACCCGCGCGACTTCATCCTGCCGGTCTACGACGTGGCGCAGGTGGAATTCATCAAGGGCACCCAATCGACCCTGCTGGGCAAGAACAGCAGCCTCGGCGCGATCAGCATCGCCAGCCGCAAACCGCGCAACGTCTTCGGCTATGACCTGGCCCTGACCCGCAGCGGCGGCATCGATGGCAAGAAGCTCGAGGGCGGGGTGGACCTTCCCCTCGGCGGGGGCTTCGCCGTTCGCCTGTCGGGCGTCTTCAACGACGAGGACGGCTACGTCCACAATCTCAATCTCGGCGACAAGGAGCGCCGCGTGAACGAGACCTCCCAGCGGCTGGTGCTCACCGGTCCGCTCGGCGACACCGGCGACCTGATCGTCCTCTATCAGCACGACAGCCGCCAGACTGACGGCCATTACATGGAACTGCTCAGCGACCCCAACGGCGTGGTCACCCGCCGCGCTCAGGCGCTGGGCCAAAGCAACTTCGACGCCCTGGGCAACGACAAGTCCTTTAGCGGCTCGGACGCCGTGGGCGCCGGCGCCACCGCCGGACCGCTACAATTCGACAACCAGAGCGGCGACCGCCTGACCGCGATTGGAACGCACGATCTGGGCCGCTACGCCCTTACGGCCCAGACCGCCTGGGCGCAGTGGGATTCGCTGCGCGCCACCGACATGGATCTGACCCGGGCCCAGCTGCTGGACCTCTATGATCATGAAAAGAACTGGATCCTGTCACAGGAGGTCCGCCTGGCCTCGCCGGTGGAAGATCGCTTCTCCTGGCTGGTCGGCGCCTTCTACTACAAGAACAACTGGCGCCTGGTGCGTCGCGCCAAGGCCCAGACCGGCGGCGGCGTCTATCCGCTTGCGGGGACCTCGACCGGCGACATCCTGATCAAGACCGAAGCCGTGTCGGTCTTCGGCGCGGCCCACTACGCCCTCAGCGACAAGATCAAGCTCTCGGCCGGTCTTCGCTATACCGATGAAGACAAAACCCCGACCTATGAGCGGGTCTCGACGGGCTTCTTCGCCATACCCAACCAGGCCCCGACCCTCCCCAAGACGACCCTGGCCACCAAGACCGCCAAGAAGCTCGACGGCGATTTGGGCCTGCAGTACCGCCCCGGCGACAACACCATGCTCTATGTGAGCTGGGCCAAGGGCAGCAAGAGCGGCGGCTTCCAGTCTTCGCCGGTCTCGCTGGCCGGCGCGGCCTTCGAGGGCGAAACCGCCTACACGCTGGAGGCGGGCGCCAAGTTTGACTTCCGAGGCCGCGGCTATCTGACCGCGGCGTTGTTCGACACACGCGTCGACGGTTTCCAGATCAGCCGCGTTGAGCTCGTCGACGGTGTCGTTCAGTCGGTGATCTCCAATACCGATGTCGGCGCGCGCGGGGTCGAGGCCGGCGGCTCCTGGCGCGTCGGCGAGGTGACCTTCAACGCCACCGCCGTCTACTCGGACGCCCAATTCCGCAAGGACTTCGGGACCGCCGGCGCCTTGGTGGCCTACAAGGGCATGCCCTTGCCCCGCGCGCCCAAATGGTCCGGATCGCTGGGCGCGCGCTACAGCCACCCCCTGAACGACCGCCTCCAGCTCAAGCTCCAGGGTTCCGCCGCCTATAATGGCGACGCCGACCTGCAGCTGCGTTCGACCGATCCGCTGTCGCCCACGTCCAAGGCTCATACCTTGCTCGACGGACAGATCGCGCTCGCCGACTCGCAAGGCGGCTGGGAGCTGGCCGTGATCGGCACCAATCTGGCCGACAAGCGCTATACGACCTTCGCCTCGAGCGTGACGGCCGGCGCAAACGCCTACTGGGGCACTCTGAACCGGCCGCGCGTGATCGCCCTTCAATTGAAGTTCACCCGCTAGGCCGAGGGGACGGCAGGGCCAGATCCTGGCCCTGCCATCGTTCCTCAAGCGACTTACACTGAGAAAGCCCCCGTCTGGCGACGGGGGCTTTTGTTCGCCGGCGGGCGAGGTGGCCCGACCTAGGTGGCGGGCGGCGCGGCGCGGCGGCCCAGACGGGCGGCGTGCAGCAGCGGCTCTGTGTAACCGCTCGGCGCTTGAGCGCCTTCGAGGATCAGGGCGCGTGCGGCGGCAAACGCCTTGCTGCGCTCCAGGTCCACGCCCATCGGGCGATAGTCGATATCGGACCGGTTCTGGGCGTCGACGACCTGCGCCATCCGCCGCAGCGACGCCTCCACCGCCTCCAGCTCGATGACGCCATGGGTCAGCCAGTTGGCGAGAATCTGACTGGAGATCCTGCAGGTGGCGCGGTCTTCCATCAGGCCCACGCCGTCCAGGTCGGGCACCTTGGAACAGCCCACGCCCTGGTCCACCCATCGCACGACATAGCCCAGGATGCTCTGGACGTTGCCGTCGATCTCTCGCGCCAGCACCCGCGGGGTCCACCGCTCGGGACCGGCGATCGGCGCGATCAGCAACTGGCTCTGGTCGGTCTGGCGCCCGGCCAGCTCAGCCTGGCGGGCGGTCACGTCGACCTGATGATAGTGCAGGGCGTGAAGGGTGGCCGCCGTAGGGCTAGGCACCCAGGCGGTGCTGGCGCCCGCGCGGGGATGGACGATCTTCTGGGCCAGCATGTCGGCCATCGCGTCGGGCATGGCCCACATGCCCTTGCCGATCTGGGCCCGTCCGGCCAGGCCGCAGGCCAGGCCCGCGTCGACATTGTTGTCCTCATAGGCCTGCAGCCAGGGCGCGGCGCGCATCTGGGGTTTGGACAGCACCGGACCCAGATGCATGGCGGTGTGAATCTCGTCGCCGGTGCGGTCGAGAAAGCCGGTGTTGATGAAGGCGATGCGCTCGCGAACCGCGGCGATCACAGCCCGCAGATTGACGCTGGTGCGTCGCTCCTCGTCCATCACCCCGACCTTCAGGGTGTTGGGCGCCAGATCCAGGGCCGCCTCGATGGCCGAAAACAGCTGGTCTGTGAACGCCGCCTCGGCCGGCCCGTGCAGCTTGGGCTTGACGATATAGACCGAGCCGGCCGGGCTGTTGCGGCGCGCGCCGCGAAGATCGTGCAGCGCCGTCAGGGCGGTGACCACCCCATCGACAATGCCCTCCGGGACCGCCTGGCCGTCGAGCGTGGCCAGGGAGGTGGTCATCAGCAGACCGACATTGCGCGCCAGCATGACCGCGCGTCCCCTCAGGACCAACGCGCCGCCATCAGGCGCGGTATAGACGCGATCGGCCGCCAGGCGCCGCTCGACGAGCCGCCCGTCCTTCTTGAAGCTGGCCACCAGGTCGCCCCGCATCAGGCCCAGCCAGTTGCGGTAGACCGCGATCTTGTCGTCCTCATCGACGGCGGCGATCGAGTCCTCGAAATCCATGATCGCCGAGCCCGCGCTCTCGATCACCAGGTCGGCGACGCCGGCCCGGTCGCGTCGGCCGATGGGGCTTTGCGGCGAGATCACCAGTTCCAGGTGCAGGCCGTGATTGCGCAGCAGGATCTTGTCGGGGCGCTCGGCCGAACCGGTGTAGCCGACAAACTGGGCCGGATCGCGCAAGCCGCCGCTGTCGGTGGCCAGCTGGCCATTCTCGACCCGGTAGGCGGTGACCGCCGCATGGCTGCCCGCCGCCAGCGGGGCGATCTCGTCGAGACGGGCGCGACACCAGGCCACGACGGCGTCGCCGCGGCCGGTGTCGTATCCGCTGGGCGCGGCCGCGCCGGGCAGGGCGTCGGTGCCGTAGAGCGCGTCGTAGAGGCTGCCCCAGCGGGCGTTGGCGGCGTTGAGCGCGTAGCGGGCATTGTCGATTGGCACGACCAGTTGCGGCGCGGCCAGGGTCGACAGCTCCGGATCGACGTTCTGGGTGGCGATCGCAAAGGCGGGCGGCTGGGGCTGCAAGTAGCCGATCTCCCGCAGGAACGCCGCCTCGGCCTGCGGCGACGGCGCCTGGCCCTGACAAGCGGCGTTGCGGGTGTCGATCAGGCTTTGCAGCCGGTCGCGCTCGGCCAGCAAGGCCGCGTTGACCGGCGCGAACCGGGCGATGATCTCGCCAAAGGTCGCCCAGAACCGCGCGCGGTCGAGGTCCAGACCGGCCAGCACTTCGGTCTCGACATAGTCGCGCAGACGCGGGTGGAACCGGACACGGTCGGCAGCGGGCGTTTGCGTCATCAGGAAACCTCGTGTTCGCTCGTCGCGTGCCGCGCCAGGTAGGTCGTGCGCAGCGACGGCGCAGCGTCGCTGTGGGCTTCGAGGATGTCACCAGCGGCGACCGGGCCAACGCCGGCCGGCGTGCCGGTCAGCAGGATGTCGCCCGGCTCCAGCCGCACGAGGCGTGACAGCGCCGAGACGCAGTCGGCCACGGACCAGATCATGTCGACGAACCTGCCGCTCTGGCGAACCTGACCGTTGATCGTCAGACCGATCGTCCCGGTCGGCTCCAGACCGCGCGCCGGGCGCACCGCCCCGATCGGGCAGGATTGGTCAAACCCCTTGGCCATGTCCCAGGGCCGGCCGTCGCGCTTGGCCAGGGCCTGCAGATCGCGACGCGTCATGTCCAGCGCCAGCGCGTAGCCGTAAACACACGCCAAGGCTTGCTGAGCCGTCAGGTTCACGCCGCCACGGTCGAGGGCGACGGCCAGCTCAACCTCGTGATGCAGGTCGCTCGTCGCCAGCGGGAAGGGCAGGGCGCCTCCGCCCCGCACGATGGCGTCTGTCGGCTTGGCGAAGAAGAAGGGCGGCTCGCGAACCGGGTCGCCGCCCATTTCAAGCGCGTGATCGGCGTAGTTGCGACCCACGCACCACACCCGCCGCACCGGAAAGGTCAGAGACTCGCCCTCAATGGCGATCGCCGGATGCGGCGCGGGCTGAAAGGCGTAGGTCATGCGACGGGGCTTGGGGCGCAGAGCGCGACGTGACGCGAGACCAGGGTCTGCATCTGTTCGGCCAGCAGCGGCGAGAAAGGCGGCAGGGTCCGGGCATGTTCCAGATCACCCGAGAGGTGGGCGACCATGGCCTTGACGCCGGGGACCAGCGGCAGGCCGTCGAAGAGGCCGCGAACGGCCACAGCCCGCGCGAGGGCGGCCTTGTCGCCATGGTGGTAGGCCAAGGCGCAGTCGACCGCGTTGAGATTGGCCGTCGCCGAGATGCAGCCGGCGAACGGGCCCTCGTCGCGGGCCAGCATCAGATGGGCCTCGTTGGATGGGAAGACGTCCAGGTGCGTCGATAGAGCCGCGATCTGGCGCGCATAGGCGATATCGCCCGAAGAGTCCTTGAGGCCCGCGATCAGATCGCCAAAACGCGCGACCAGGGCCGCGACCAGCGCCGGCGTATAGGGCGTGCCCGAGAGCGCCGGGAAATTATAGAGATAGAGCGGCAGCGGCGCGGCCGCCGAACTGTTGGCGACTTCGTCGAAGACCCGCAGGATGCCCGCGTCGGTGACCGGTTGATAGTAGAATGGCGGCAGGAGCAGCGCGCCAGCGAAACCCAGCTCGCCGGCCTCGCGCGTCAGCACCATCGCATCGCGCACGGCGGCCGCCCCCGTCCCGACCATCATCCGGGCCAGGGGAAGGCCCGACCCGGCGAGGGCGTTCATGACGTCCATGCGTTGTGACACTGACAACGAGGTGGCCTCGCCCGTCGTGCCCAGCACGTTCAGGCTGTCGCAACCGCTGTCCAGGAGCTGGCGGGCCCGCGCGAGGAACCGGGGGATGTCCGGCTCACCGTTTTCGAGAACGGGGGTGGTGATGGCGGCGATCACGCCGCGAAGTCGCTTGGTCATGGTCGATCCTGAAGGGGCTAGGCGAGCAGCGCCGGCTCGGGCTGCAAGCGCATGGCGTCGGGAATCTCGATCGGCCGATTGGCCGCATTGTCCAAAAACTCGACGGTCACGAAGATCAGATCGGTCTCGCCCACGTTCTGGATGGCGTGGACGAAGAAATCGCCTTCGCCGTGCTCGAAATGGCGGGTCTCGCCGGCATAGTGGTGAACGTCCATGATCCGGCCGTCCTGGTAGTAGCCGCGCGCCACGCCGGCCGTGGTCGTGGTCCAGAAATAGTCCAACACATGGCGGTGGAAGGTCAGCCAGCCGCCAGGCGGCAGGAACAGGTGCCAGACCCGGACGCGCTCGGTCTCGGAGACCAGGACGCTGCCGACGCCGCCGCTGAACTGATTGGCCTCGAACTCTGCGCGCAGCTCCGGCGGCCAGTCGCGCAGCGGGTCTTCGGGCGGACCGGGCGGCGCGATCTCGACGATCTTGTGGGCGCTCATAGTGAGGATCTCCTGCGCGATCAGTCTTGCGGCCGCACGACGACCTTGATCGCGTTGTCGACGCGCTCGCGGGCGTAGCGGAGCGCTTCGGGCAGCGCGCCGAGGCCGAAGGTGTGGGTGTGGATGAGGGTGGCGTCGAAGCGCCCCTGGGCCATGAAGGCCATGGCCCGCCGCACGGCGCTCTTTCCCTCGCCGCGGATGCCATAGATGTAGACGTTGTTGCGCACGGCGGTCGGCAGGTCGACGCTCACCGGGGCGTGCGGGAACGCCGCCAGGCAGATCTTCCCGCCGCGATTGATCATGCCGATCGCCTCGTTCACCGAGGCTTCGGTGCCCGCGCAGTCGAGGACGAAATCCACCCCGCCAGGACATAGACGATGGACCGCGGCGACGACGTCCTCCTCGCGGGCGTTGAGGGTCACGTCGGCGCCCAGCTTCTCGCCGATCGCCAGGCGGTCAGGGCGCGTGCCCGTCAGGATCACCGTGGCCGCGCCGAGCGATTTGGCGATCGCCGCCGCCAGGAGGCCGATCGGACCCGGGCCGAGGATGGCGACGCTATCGCCGGCCATCAGGCCGCCCAGTTCGGTGAAGCCATACATCGACGTGCCGGCCGTCACGACCAGCGCGGCCTCCTCGTCGCTCATCGTCTCGGGTACGCGCACCAGGGTGTTGACATGGTTGACCGCGTACTGGGCAAAGCCCCCGTCGGTCGTGAAGCCGTTGGCGCGGTGACCCTTGTCGTTCCCCTCGTAGTTGGCCCCGTAGTTCAGGCAAGAGGTGTACATCCCCTCGCGGCAGCGGCGGCAACGGCCGCAGCCAGCGTGGATCTCGACGGTCACGCGATCGCCGATCGCCCAGTCATCGACCCCTTCGCCGAGCGCGGCGATCGTCCCCATGTACTCGTGGCCGGGCGTGAAGTTCTTGTTGAACGGCGCGCCGCCCTGGATGAGCGCGGGCGGGCCGTCGGCGATCACCTCCAGATCGGTGGCGCAGACCGCCACCGCGTCGATGCGCACCAGCACCTCGGCGCGGCCTGGGCGTGGCACGGGCTTTTCGGCCATCTCCAACTGGCCGGGCTCCTTGAGCACCCAGGCGCGCATGGTCTGGGGCGGATCTGTCACGAGCGATTGCATTTTACGGAACCTCGCCGGCGCTCTGCGCCAACCAATTTGACCAATGTGCAACCAATATGGCCGCAGACGATTTCGTTCAAGGGGGAAATCGCTCGATAGTCTCGACAGAGCGTGGGAAGGCGGCGAAATGACCAATCCAGAAAATTGGTTTGATCGGGCCTGGCTCAGCCCGTCCGCAGCCATTTTCGTCGCAATCACCGTGGCGCGGATCGCCCATCGCCCTACCGGCCCGTGCTAAGCCCGTCGCGGCGTTCAACAGGCCGGCGATGCGACGGGTTCGCTCGATTTTGGTCGCGATGGGTGGGTTGAACGGGGCGGCGCGAGCCAGGCGGCAGGCAGATACTGCGCGCCGATCAGCCGAGCCAGGTCCCAAACCCCCAGCAGCGCCATCAGCCGCGCGAGGCGATCGACCAGGATGACCCGGTCATGGCGCCGACCTTGAAAGCGCAGGATAAGTCGGCCTCAGCCTCAGCCAGGGACTAGAGGGCTAGGCTGGTTAGGAGCTGGCGCAGGCCGGCTTCGGCGCAGGCCATGTCCTGCTCGGGCGAGCCTGACGAGACGCCGATACCGCCCACGGTGACGCCGGCGACCGAGATCGGCAGACCGCCGCCAACCACGCAGAGGCGCCCGCCGAGCGCGGTGTGGATCCCGAACACCAAGTTCCCCGGCACGCAGGCGGCGTTATAGTCGTGCGTCGCCTTTCGGGCCGACGCGGCCGTGAAGGCCTTGTCGATCGCCACCTGCACCGAGTGGACCTTGCCGCCATCCATGCGCTCGAACGCGATTGGCGTGCCCGACTCGTCGACCACGGCGATGCACATCGGAACGCCGATCGCGGCCGCGTGAGCGCGGGCTCCGGCCAGGGCTTCACGCGCCTCTTCCAGAGACAGTCTTTGGATCTGCAACATGCTTTTCGCTCCAAATCGGCTGGCTTGTATTGGCCGTTGCGGTCAGCAGATACGAACCGTCAGCGGCGCTATAGGCGGTTGCGAAATTGCCGCGCGGCGGGGCGCGGCGGTGCAGGGCTCGTGGGTATCCGGCGCCAACGATGGCGCGTGACCACCGCCGGGGGCGGCGGGATCACAGCCATCGAACCTGTCGGGGCGAGAGCCGTCGTGGGCAGGGCCGCGCGGGGCGCTCTTGGCCGGGGTCCCGGTCTCGACTTCCCCGGCTCAGCGCGGCGTCGCGCGAAAGAGAGCGCGCAGGTGTTCGTCCAATCCGGTCATGCGAAACCCCGGTGCGGCGACGGCTACGCTTTCACCGCGCGCCACGCAGCCGTGCTTATCCCAATGCGCGACCAACGGGATCAGCGAGGCGAAGCGATGGCGGCGCATGCGAAAGAGCGGCAGCAGCGCCTGGTAGAGGTGATAGGTGGGAAACCGGGGCGTGGCCTTGATCGTTCGACGGGCCGCGGCGCTCAGGGCGTGCTCGATCTGGGCCACCCGATAGCTGCCGGGAGCCACGAAATCGATCGCCCGATTGAGGACCACGTCCTTGCGCAGAAGTTCCTGGGCGATGAAGCGCGAGACGTCCTTCTGATTGACGTAGCAAAATTCCTGGCTCCGACGGACGGGGAGAAGGAACCGGCCCTTGCGCAGCATGTCCAGCCGCACGTCAAACAGGTCCTCCATATACGAGGCGCAGCGCAGGATGCTGTAGGGCAGCCCACTGTCGCGGATCTGGGCTTCGTTGTGGAACTTGGCGTCGAGCACGCCAACGCCGGTCGGGCGGTCGGCGCCAATCGCCGAGGTGTAAATCAGGTGGCGGGGTTTTGCGGTCTTGAGCGCGGCGATCACCAAACGCGCCGCCTCGACTTCGTTGGTCGGGTCGTTGAGCAAGGCCATGGGCGTCATCAGGAAGATCCCGTCCGCGCCTTCAGCGGCCCTGCGAACGTCGGCGGCGACCATCATATTGCCTTGGACAACCTCGGCGTTGGGGTACATCCGCGAAACCGCCTCGGGGCGGCGCGCCAGGATCCGCACCCGCAGGCCCTGGTCCAGGAAGCCCTGTACGAATGGGCGGGCGATGGGACCCGAAGCGCCAATGGCGACGATGAGTTTGCTTTCGAGCATGCCGACCTCCTCACCGCGTTCCTGCGCCTCTGCTTGATGGCCCGAGGTTTTGCGGATGAAATACCAATGACACCAATTTAAACCAATGCAACCCATTTTGGTCGCGGCGGTGACCGTCGACCGTCATGTCGACGTACCGGAGGTCCTAGCCGGCGGAAAAAGCTTAAATTCAGGCGATATTGGCGACGGCCGAGGTCAGTCTAAGTGAGGGCGTACGCGCCGAAAATCGCCGACACGCCAGAACGACACGCCCCAATTAAGCCATATTTAGACCAAATCTCGCGGGCGTTGAACCAATATGGTCAAATGGTCAAATGGTCGAAGGCGGGGCGGGCGATCCCCGATCCTTCGCCGAGGCAAGGGGGAAGACATGGTCAATGTAAAGCTACGTTCAGGGGCGCCCGCTTGGGCTCTTGGCCTGCTGGCGCTGGTTTTCGCCACCAGTTCGGCTCAGGCCGCTTCCATCGAGGGCGATTGGCTGACCCAGACGGGCGGCGCCAAGATCCGACTCGCCGCGTGCCGCGATCAGGCTGGAAAGCTATGCGGAACGATCGTTTGGATGAGCCAGGCGGCCTTGGGCGATGGGACCGATCGGAACAACCCCGACCCGAGCCTGAGGACACGCAAGCTCGTGGGGACGCTGATGTTGACCGACTTTCGGCCCCATGGCCTCAATCAATGGACTGGCGGGACGATCTACGATCCGCGCACCGGCAAGACCTACGCCAGCAAAATCACCGGGCAGTCCGACGGCACGCTCAAAGTGGAGGGCTGCGTGTCGGTCATCTGTCGCGGTCAAACCTGGCGGCGCCCTTGAACCATGCTGGAGGCGCTTTTGGGTCACGGCGACATCGGCGGGACCTCGGGGGCGCCGACCGTCAGGCCTTGAACGGGCCGCGGCTGGTTGTTTGCGCGGCCCATCAGGCCTTGGCGGACCCTGAGCATCATGCCGATGTTCGAGGGGGCGAACCGCTCGAATAGGCCGCGCTAGACGTCGCTCGCTATCACGGGCGTCATTCGCAGGCGCGCGCAACGGATCGGGCGGGGCGGGCGGCTGCGTCACCCATACAGGCCATCGGCGGCGGCGCGGTTCGGCCTGGAGCGTGCTGCGCCGACGGCACGATTCGAGGAAGCCCTTGTAGGCATTTCGCGGCCAACCGCGTCAGCGCCGAAGGCAAAAAGCCCTCCCATTACGGGAGGGAGTTTTGTGGGAGTCGCTGGAAGCCGCGCTAGAGGCGCGAGCCGTTCACCTTGCCCTTGCCCAGCATGCCGAGCTTGACCTCGCCGGTTGCGGTGTCGCCGCTGAAGGTCACCTCGAATTCGAGCGTGAGGGGCATCGGGGCGGTGAGCTTGGTCGTCCAGGACAGCTGATCGCCTTCCACCTTACCCTCGACCGGATTCTCGCCCATGGCGCCGCGCGCCACGCCGGTGAAGGTCGAGCCGGCGACCGTAATGTCCAGTTCGCCTTCGCGCGGCCCCATCGGCGTCGTCACGATCAGTTTCCATTTGCCGTCTGCGGACATGTCTTGCTCCTTTGGCCGTGCAGGGTGCGTGGCCTTGATGACGTTGGTTGTGTCTTCGGCGTCCATCTGGGCCGGACGCCAATCCCTGCTGATGCATCAGGGGCCTGGTGCTGGCCCTTGAGCGTGACATCTGATTGGAGAGGTCGTGCTGGCCAAACGGGTCAGCCTGCACCTCGCCATGGTCGCAAAGGATCGGGCGCCGCCGCCGGAGCCGACAGGTCAGAGGACCCGCGCGGAGCCTGGGTTCTCCAGGCGCCGCGGCAGCTCAAACCTTGCCGTTTTACGGCCCGGGCGGTCGCGGTTCGATATTGAGGGTTTGCGCTTCGAGATAGGCTTCGACGCCCATCGTGCCAAAGCTTCGGCCAAGACCGGACTCCTTCATCCCGCCAAACGGCGCGGCCGGGTCAGGCAAACCATGAGCGTTGACCCACACCGTGCCGACCTCAAGCCTGCGGCTCAGATTGTCGGCCTTGGCCAGGTCTCGGGTCCAGATCGATGCGGACAGCCCGTAGCGTGTCGCATTGGCGCGCGCCACCACATCGTCCTCCGAGGTCCAGGACAACACGGGCAAGGCCGGTCCGAACTGCTCTTCGCGGACCAGTCGGACATCCTCGGCAAGTCCGGTGATGATCGTCGGCGGATAGAAGAAGCCAGGACCCTCCAGCGGCTGTCCGCCAACCTCGACCTTGGCGCCGTCTTGCTGTCGCGCCTCCTCGACGAGTTCGCGCACGCGCTCGTACTGAGCGGCGTTCTGAATGGGCCCCATAGCGACCCCGGGCTCGAACCCGTCGCCCACCGGGAAGTGTCGCGCCATCTCCACCAGGCGCGCCACGAGATCGTCATGGATGTCGGCGTGGACGTAGAGGCGCTTGATGGCCATGCAGACCTGTCCGGCATTGTTGAACGCGCCGAAGAAGATGCCGGGCGCGACCTTGTCGAGATCGGCGTCGGGAAGCACGATGGCGGCGTCGTTGCCGCCCAATTCCAGGGTCACGCGCTTCATGGTTCGCGAGGCGCTCTCGACGACGCGCTTACCGGTCTCGGTCGAGCCGGTGAAGCTGATCTTGTCAATGCCCGGATGCTGGGTCATCGCCTTGCCAAGCTCGTCGCCGCCGCTCACGACGTTGAACACCCCCGGCGGCAGGACGTCGCGGCCGATGGCTCCGGCGATCAAGGTCGTCAACGGCGTGTACGGGGAGGGCTTGAGCACGACGGTGCAGCCGGCGATCAAGGCCTGGGCGACCTTCATCAGGCCAAGAAAAACCGGCACATTCCAGGGCGCGATAGCGCCCACGACGCCGACGGGCCGATGTCGGACTACCAGACTGCCGCTGACGCCGGGCCGGATCACCTGATCCTGGATGTCGATCTGGCTGAATTGATCGATCCAGATCGCGGTGCCGAAAATTTCCATCCGCGCGCTGTTGAGATCCTTGCCTTGTTCGAGCGTCAGAACATGGGCCAGGTCGTTAGCGCGGGCCATCAAGGCGCCAGCATAGGCCTTTAGCATCTCCGCTCTTGCCTGGTGGTCCAGAGCGCTCCAGGCCGGCAACGCTTCGCGCGCGGCGGCCACGGCGCGGTCGAGCGTATCGACGTCGGCGGCCGGCGCCATGCCCGCGAGGGTCGCCGTCGCCGGGTTCTGAACGGCGAACTTCTCACCGGTGGGCGCGGCGACGCCGGCGATCGTGTTCTCCAACTCCGTCGCCGCCACCGCAACGTCGATTGTATCTGGGAAGTTAAGCGGCATGATCTCCCTCGGGACTTTGGCTTGCGGTCGGCTTTGGCCGACGCTGGCGACCCCGGACGGACCCGGGCGTCTGCGCGGCGGCCTTCAGCGGGATTTCTCCACGCCCGACCTCGTTTTCTGCGGTTTGCGTCCGACAGCGCGACCCTAGCAGTCGAATTCGGCGTGTCAATAATTAGTATACTTATTTAAAGCGACCAGCGCATTTGCGCCCGCCGCGGCGCTCAGGGCTGAGGCGCGACCTGTCGCTCGGCGCGCAAGTTCCGCTCAATCGAGGCTTGCGTCTCAATGTATAATATGAGTACTTATCATAATCCTATGCCAGTGATGCTCGCCTCATTTAGGCGGGAGAAAAGCGAGCGCTGTGCTTTTGGACGCCATCGGCGCGGGGGGGTCGAGATCGCTCGATCGAGCCACTCGTCAGGTCCGAACCTCGAAACCCCGGCCGCTCGCTTGAGGGCGAACGGCTCACCACAGCCCCTCAAAGAAACGCTGTCGATCCCGATGCCCAACGCCAACAGCCCAGATTCTCAACCGCTCGTGCTCCTCCAGGCAGGGTTCGACGGCTTGCCGCTTGTCGAAACGCCTTCTCTTTTCTGGCGCATAGGCCGCTGGCTGCGCGAGCAGGGCGGTCGACGTCCGATGTCGGTTCGGGTGGTGAACGAGGGGACCGCTATCGTCGATGGACGGGTTTTGGCGATCGACCATTTTGGGGCCGTGCGCGAGTTGTCGGGGGGAAGAAGGCCACGCCCCTGGGAAGGGCGTGCGCCTAAGACGCTCTTTACCGGACGTGGCGGCTGACGAGCGTACGCCGGTGAGCAAGCAGTCCAGATCGATCGCGCGCGTCGCCGACGGGCCCATGGATGTCATGGCCCGGCGGGGCGGGATGCGCCGCGAACCTTTAGGGCAGGGGTCCGCGATGGGCGTGGTCGATATCCAGGCCGCCGCACGCGCTTTGGGCGTCAGCAGCCGAACGCTTCGCCACTACGAGGACAAAGGGCTGGTCCGCTCGCATCGCCTCGTCAGCAATGTCCGCGGTTACGACGCCCCCGCCCTTGAGCGCCTCCACGCGGTCGTGGAACTGAGGGCCTTAGGGTTGTCGCTGGCGGCCATCGCCGGTTTCCTAACCCTGAGTGACGCCCCGGAAGCTCAGGCCAAGGCTGTCCACGCCGCGTTGAGCGAGGCCTTGGCGCGGCAGCAGGCGCGCTTGTCGCGATTGGCCGGCGTTCTCCAGTCCATGGGGGAGAGCGAGCGCGGTTTGCCGTTCGCCCTCTCGGGCCTGGGTCAAGCGCCGTGCGGGCCGCCCTGACCGAGCGCCGGCATGAAGCCGTTCTGAACAGGTCGCGCAGAGCAAGGACGCGACGAACCTCGAGCGCGATCGCTGGGGCGGGGCGGGATGACGCGTAGTCGCTTACCCCGGCGGCCACGGCGTATCGAGCGGCGCGCCGCGGCGAGGTACGGTCACCACCATCTTCAGACCGCCGCTAAGCGGACCGTCTTCGGCCCGGATGTCGCCGCCGTGCCATAGGACCGCCTCGCGCGCGATCGCCAGACCCAGGCCGAAACCTTCGAGCCTTCGAGCCTCGCCATCGAAGCGCTTGAAGGCGTCGAACATCTCCTCCCTGGCCGCGGTTGGCACGCCTGGGCCCTTGTCGATGACTTCGAGCACCAACCGGTCGTGCTCAATGCCGGCGCGGACAAGCACCGTCTCGCCCGGTGGAGAATATTTCACCGCGTTGCGAATGACGTTTTCGAAAGCGCGGTAGAGAACCTCGCCCTTGGCGAAGGTCACAAACGGCGCCGCACCCTCGAAAGTCACCCGGCAAGCCTTGGTCTGGGCTTCGAAATTGGCGTCATCAATGATCGCGGAAACCAGATCCATCAGGTCGATTTTTTCTTCATGACCCAGGGCATGACCGGCTTTCAGCCGAGCCAGCGTCAAGATTTCGGCCAGCAGGCCTTCCAGACGATCGGCTTCTCTCTCGACGCGGGACACCATGTCCATACGGCCGTCGGGCGACTGCCGCAGAAGGCCGACGGCGACCTGGAGCCGCGCGAGCGGCGAACGAAGTTCATGCGAAATGTTGTGGAGCAACCGCTGCTGGGCGAGCCACAGCTGCTCCAACTGGGCGGCCATGCCGTCGAATTCGTGCGCCAGATCGGCGATCTCGTCGCGGCGGGCGCCGACCCGGGCGCCCAACCGCGTGCTCAACTGGCCGGCCGAGACCGCGCGAAAACCCGCGCTCAGATGCGCCAGCGGAACGGAGAAATACCAAGCCAGGGCTGCGCTGAACAGGACACTGACAAACCCGCTGACAAGGAGCGGCGGCGCCAAGCTGGACTGAGGGGCGGCGATCGCTAACTGATAGCGCCGACCGTCCGGGGCCAACACCGTCTGGGTCTTGGACCCCAGAGCCACACCCGCGACGCCTGCGATGAATTTTCCCTCCGCGTCGTACAGGGCCATGCGCCCGTTGCGGCGCGCTTGTTGCAACATAACGGGTTCTGCGGCGGCGGGCCCGTCGGCGGCGATCACGTCGGCGACGATCTCTTGGACTTGGGCGACGGCGAGCATCTGGGCCGGACCGTTGCGCAGCACCGACAGCAGGGCCATGCCAATCACCAGCAGGCAGATCGAAGCCATGCAAAAGGCCAGGAAGAATTTCCAGAATAGGCGGCTGGGCATCATGGACAGACCAACTGGTAGCCTTGACCTCGCACGCTCAGGATCCACGAGCCGCCACCGGGACGCAGACCGAGTTTTTGCCGGATGCTGCTGATGTGCACGTCGATACGGCGATCGTAGGCCGTCAGCGGCCGGCCCAGAGCGCTGACCGACAGCTGCTCCTTGCTGACCAACTGTCCTGCGTGCCGCGCCAGTTCCTCAAGAAGGCTGTATTCGGTCCCGGTGAGGTCGAGGAGCGCGCCGGCCCATTCAGCCTTGCGGCTGGCCGGCCACAACCTCAAGGGGCCGCTGGCGATGACGGCGGTCGCGGCGGGCTCGTCACGCGCCACGATACGCCGCAGGATCGCGCGAATGCGCGCAACGAGCTCGCCTGGGGAACACGGCTTGGGAAGGTAGTCGTCCGCGCCCAGATCGAGCCCGGCGATCCGGTCCACCTCGTCGCCCCGCGCCGTCAGCAGCAGGATCGGGATCGTACTGGCGCGGCGGATCCGTCCCAAGACCTCGATGCCCGAGCGCCGCGGCAGCATGACGTCAAGGACGACGAGATCAAAATCGCCCGATAGGGCGGCGGTCTCGCCCTGTTGGCCGTCGTGGGCCGTGCCGACGCCGAAGCCCTCACAGACGAGGAACTCCGAGAGCATGGCGGTCAGCTCATCGTCGTCGTCGATGAGCAAAATCCGGGGCGCGGCTGGGTTTTGGGCTGTGTTCACGAGAACGTCTTTATGCCGGGTTGGTGACCGCTCGCCGCTGGCTTTACAGTTCTTAACACAACCTTTTCCCAACTTTACTTCCGTCGCGCACCGCCTAACACGCCGATCGCCTAAGTCAGACTCTCTGTTGAACCGACCCTTCGGAGAGGCTCTTGGATCGATTTCGAGTTCTGGCGCCGGCGCTGGCCCTGCTGGCGACGGCCTGTACGGTCGGTCCGGACTACCAGCGCCCAGACCCTCAAGTGGCGGCTGAGTGGTCGGCCCCGACCCCGCACGGCGACGCCAACGCCGCCCTGGCCGACTGGTGGGCGCGCTTCGACGACCCCGTCCTCACGGCGTTGCAGGCCGAGGCCCAGCAAAACAGCCCCACGCTCGACCAGGCGCTCGCCCGCATTGATCAGGCGCGCGCCAATCTCAGTACTCAGCGCGCAGCGGGTCTGCCCAGCGCGACGGCCTCGGCCATGCGGACGCGGTCCAAGCAGGTCTTGACGACGGGACAGGACATCGTGGCGACCACGAGCCAGGAGAGCCTCGACGCCAGTTGGGAACTCGATCTGTTCGGCAAGACACGCCGCAATGTCCAGGCCGCCCGAGCGCGCATTAAGGCGCGAGCGGACGATTGGCACGACGCGCGGATCTCTCTGGCCGCGGAAGTGGCGGACGACTACGTGCGCTACCGCGGCTGTGAGCAATTGGCTCAGGTGCTCGTCCAGGAAACGGCTTCGCAAGAGACCTCCGCGCGCCTTACGCGGATCAATGCGAACGCCGGCTTCTCGCCGGCGTCCGATGCGGCCCTGGCGGACGCCGCGGCGGCGAGCACCCGATCCTCGCTTACCGACCAAGAAGGACAGTGCGACCTGCTGGTCAAGAGCCTCGCGTCCCTGACGGGGCGACCAGAGAGCCAGTTACGCGCCAGCATGGCTGCCGGCGACCTTGGTCTGCCCAGGCCCGCGTCGCTTGATGTGACCAGCCTGCCGGCGGACCTGGTTCGACAACGACCCGATGTGGCGTCCAGCGAGCGCGAACTGGCGGCCAGCAACGCCGAAATCGGCGCAGCCGTCGCCAATCGCTATCCCAGCCTGACCTTGTCGGGTTCGATCTCGACGAGCGGTGGCGTTGATCAATGGTCGTTTGGACCGTCCCTGTCCCTGCCGATCTTCGATGGCGGACAACGTCGCGCCAACGTCAGGTCCGCCCGCGCCAGCTATGCCTATCAATTGGCCGCCTATCGCCAGACCGTCCGCAGCGCGGTTCTCGAGGTCGAGCAAGACTTGGTGCAACTGGACGTCGCGCGCCGCCGACAGGCCGACGCCGACCTCGCGGCCCAAGGCTACCACGCTAGCTTCATGGCCACCGACCAACTTTATCGGGCCGGCAACGCAGCGCTCCTCGACCGCGAGACCGCCCGGCGCACGGCCTTGGACGCACAACAGTCGCTGATCAATCTTCGCGTCACCGAGCTTCGCCAGTGGATAGCGCTCTACAAGGCGCTCGGCGGCGGCTGGGACACGACAAAAGACACCTTGGCCGATTCAAAGCGCTCAGACGGAGTTTCCCCGCCGTGATGTTCCGACCTATCCACGGGGCCCGCATGGGCGCCGTCCTGCTGAGCCTGGCCGCGTTAAACGCCTGCTCACCGAAGACCGGCGGACCGCCGCCCGCAAGCCTGACCGTAGAATTGGTCAAGCCTGAAACCCTGACATGGCCGCAGCAAATCCGCGCCAGTGGCGGACTGCTGGCTTGGCAGGAGGCGATCATCAGCGCCCAAACGGGGCCGCTGCGCATCGACAATCTGCGCGCCGATGTCGGCGCTCGGGTGCGGCGGGGCCAGGTTCTGGCGAACCTGTCCCCCGACACCCTCCTGGCCGATCGCGCCCGCCTGCGGGCGGCGGTGGCCGAGGCGGAGGCCAATCTTGCTCAGGCCGACAGTGATGTCGACCGGGCCAGCCAGGTCGCCTCCAGCGGCGCCTTGTCGGCCCAACAGATCCAGAAATACGCCGTGACCCAGCGCACCGCCCAGGCCGCTCTGGCCCAGCAGCGTGCGCAGCTGCGCAGCACTGAAATCCAGCTGGCTCAGACCCAAGTGACAGCGGTGGACGACGGGGTGGTCTCGTCGCGTTCGGCGTTGCTGGGCAAGGTGGTCAATTCGGGAGAGGAGTTGTTCCGACTGGTGCGCCAGGGGCGCGTTGAGTGGCAGGCGGAGCTGGACGCCCAGCAACTGTCCAGGGTCAGGGCCGGCCAGCGGGCCGAGGTCCGTCTCCCCGGCGGCGAAGCCGTCACCGGCGCGGTGCGCTTGGTCTCTCCGACCCTGAACACCAGCACGAGTCGCGGCGTCGCCTATGTCAGCCTGCCGCCCGGTTCGCCGGCCCGCGCGGGCATGTACGGCAGCGGGGTGATCGATGTCGGGGCCTCCCAGGTCATGACGCTGCCCGACACCGCCGTGGTGCTGCGTGACGGGCGCGCCTACGTGTTCGTGGTCGGCACGGACAAGCGTGCGCATCGACGCGCCGTGACGACCGGCGCGCGTCAAGGCGGACGTATTGAGGTCGCTGGGCTGGACGGCGAGGTGAGCGTGGTCAAGAGCGGCGCGGCCTTCCTCTCCGACGGCGCGAGCGTTCTGGTCACGGGAGCCGTGCGATGAACATCTCTGCCCTGTCGATCAAGTATCCGGTGCCGGCCATTCTTCTGTTCGTGCTGTTGACCGCCTTCGGCGTCTACGGATTCCAGCGTCTCGACATCCAGCACTTCCCGGACATGGACCAACCGACCGTCAATATCGCCGCCACGCTGGAGGGCGCTGCGCCCGAGCAGCTGGAAACCGAGGTGGCGCGCAAGATCGAGGACAAGCTGACCTCGCTGCGCAAGCTCGATCACATCACCACGACCATCACCGAGGGCGCGGTGAACATCGCCGTAAGCTTCACGATCGACAAGGACTCCAACGAGGCCGTCCAGGAGGTTCGTAACGCCGTCGACGGCGCCAAGAACGACCTGCCGTCGGCGCTGCAGACCCCCACGGTCTCGAAGGTCACCGCGAACGCATCGGCCATGCTGACCTACGCGATCACCTCGCCCAGCCTAGACGAGGAGGCGCTATCCTGGTTTGTCGACAACGACGTGGCCAAGGCGCTCCAGTCGGTGAAGGGCGTAGCGACCGTGTCTCGCATCGGCGGGGTGACGCGCGAGGCGCACGTGGACCTGGATCCAGCCCTGATGGCTGGCCTCGGCGTCAGTCCCCTGACCGTCAGCAGCAAGCTCAAGGACATGCAGAGCGATAGCTCGGGCGGCCAGGGCGACATCGGCGACCAGCGTCAATCCCTGCGGACCCTGGGCGCTGTGCACACGCCGCAGGATCTCGCGGCCGTCGCCGTTCCGGCCGCCGCCGGTCAGATGGTTCGCCTCGACCAGATCGCCAGGATCAGCGACTCGCACGCCGAGCGCAGTTCGCGCGCCTTCCGTGATGGTCACGAGGTCATCGCGTTCAACGTCACGCGCTCCTTGGGTTTTGGCGACGTGGCCGTGGCTAAACGGGTGCGCGAGAAGATCAAGGCCTTCGCCGCGGCGCATCCCGAGGTGGTGATCAGCGAGCAGAGCAACACGATCACGCCGATCATCGAAAACTATGACGGCTCCATGCACTTGCTGCTGGAAGGCGCGATCCTAGCCGTTATCGTGGTCTGGCTGTTCTTGCGCGACTGGCGCGCGACGCTGATCTCGGCCACCGCGCTTCCCCTGTCGATCATCCCCACCTTTGGCGTGATCTATCTTTGCGGATTTACGCTGAACCTCGTTACCCTGCTGTCCATCGCCCTGGTGATCGGCATTCTTGTCGACGACGCCATCGTCGAGGTCGAGAACATCGAGCGCCATCTGAGGATGGGCAAGCCTCCCTACCAGGCGGCGATGGAGGCGGCCGACGAGATCGGCCTGGCCGTCGTCGCCACGACCCTGACGATTGTCGCGGTGTTTCTTCCCACCGCGTTCATGGCCGGCATCCCCGGCAAGATCTTTCGGCAGTTTGGCGTCACCGCCGCCGTGGCCGTGGTGATGTCCTTGCTGGTGGCCCGATTGCTGACGCCCATGATGGCCGCATACCTCTTGCGCGCGACGCACGGCGAGGAGCGAGACGGCGCGCTTATGACCCGCTACCTGGGCTGGGTGCGCACCACCTTGCGTCGCCGTAAGACAACCGCGGTCGCCGCGGGGCTTTTTTTCGCAGCCTCCCTGGCCATGATACCCTTTTTGTCCAGCGCCTTTCTTCCGGCGCAGGACGACGCCCAGGTCACGGTGTCTTTGACCTTGCCGCCGGGGAGCACCCTGGCGCAAACCACGGCCGCTTCCCTCGACGCGGAGCGTCGCATCAGGGCGCTGCCGGAAGTCCGCAAGGTCTTCACCGAAGCCGGCACCGCCACGAGCGGCGGCATGGAAGCCAGCTCCAGCGCCGATCTGACCGCGTCCACCTTGATTGTCGATCTCGCACCGCGCGGAGAGCGCCGGCTCAAACAATCGGGCGTCGAGGCGAAGATCCGCGAGGCCTTGAGGTCGCTGCCCGGGGTCCGGGTGTCTGTCGGCGGATCGGGCAACGGCGAGGCGCTGCAGATCGTCCTGACCGGCGACGACAGCGATCTGCTCAACCAGACTGCCAACAAGGTCGAACAGGAAATTCGCAACCGCATTTCAGGCATTGGCAACGTGACCTCCAGCGCCGCCCTGCAGCGGCCGGAGATCCAGCTGACGCCGGACTACGCGCGCGCCGCGGCCTTGGGCGTGACCAGCGCCGACCTTGGCCAGGCCACGCGCGTGGCCACGTTCGGCGACTACGCCGCCTCGCTGCCCAAGCTCAATCTGTCCGACCGTCAAGTGGACGTTCGGGTGAGGATGGATCCAGCCTTGCGCACCGACCTGGACTCCATCGGCCAGTTGCGCGTGGCCGGCGGCAACGGGCAAGTCGCGCTCGCCTCGCTGGGCCGCCTGTCCATCGGCAGCGGACCCTCGCAGATCGACCGCCTCGACCGGGCTCGCCAGGTCACCCTGACCGTCGAGCTCAATGGGCGCGTGTCCGGGGAAGTCATGCGCGAGGCCAAACGCCTGCCTACGCTCAGCGCCCCGCCGGCCGGGATTAAGCTGGTCGAGCAAGGCGAGGTTCAACGGACCTCGGAACTGATGAGCAGCTTCGGGCTGGCGATCGGCGTGGGGATCTTCTGCATCTATGCGGTGCTGGTGCTTCTCTTCAACGACTTCCTCCAGCCGGCGACCATTCTGTCGGCCCTGCCGTTGTCGCTCGGCGGAGCGCTGCTGGCCCTGCTGGTGTCGCGCATGAGCTTCTCCCTGCCCGTCCTGATCGGGCTGCTGATGCTGATGGGCATCGTGACGAAGAATTCCATTCTGCTGGTCGAATACGCCATCATGGCCCGCCGCACGAACGGAATGACGCGTCTGGAAGCGGTGTTGGACGCTTGCCATAAGCGCGCGCGCCCGATCCTCATGACCACCATCGCCATGGGGGCGGGGATGCTTCCCAACGCCCTGGGTCTCGGCGCGGACCCGAGTTTTCGACAGCCCATGGCCGTCGTCGTGTTGGGCGGGCTGCTGACCTCCACCGCGCTCAGCCTGCTGGTCGTGCCCGTCGTCTTCACCTTCGTAGACGACGCGGAAATCTGGTTGCGCCGCCAGGCCTCGCGGCTAGGCGGTCACAAGACCGCCTCGTCGAAGCCCGAGGCGGCTGCGCCCAGGTAGCTCGTCGCCTGCTGCGCCGACATCGGCCTGGCGAAGTGAAACCCCTGGGCATGGGAGCAGCCCAGATCGCGGACGGCGGCGAGGGCCTCGCCCCCCTCGACGCCGTCGGCGACGACCTGTAGGCCGAGCGCCTGACCGAGCCGTAGGATGGAGCCGATGATCACCGGATCGAAGTCGGACACGAACGCCTTGGAGATCTTAAGCCGATCGACGGGGTAGTCGCGCGGGTTGCCCAGCGACCCTTGGCCGGCGCCGAAATTGTCGAGCGTCACCTTGACGCCGCAAGCGGCAAGCCCGCGCACGGCCTCGCTGACGGTGAGGTCGGAGCGACCGCTGCTCATGGTCTCGTTGACCTCGATCGACAGCTTGTCGCCCGGGACCTCCCAACGCGCCAGCCGGCCGGGAAGCTCTTGGATCAACCGGCCATCGCGCAGCTGCGTGGCGGAGACATTGATGGCCACGGGCGGCGGATCCAGACCCGCGTCCATCCATGTCCGCAATTGTTCAAGAACGCTCTCGAATGCGAACTCGCTGAGCAGCGGCGCCACCTCCGGGTCGTCGAACGCGGTGGCGAACGCGGCCGGGACCAAGACGCCCAAGTCCGGATGGTTCCACCGCACCAAGGCCTCAAGGGTCGCCACCGTGCCGGTGTCGAGCTCGATGATGGGTTGATAGAGCAGGGAGAATTCGCGGTCCGCCAGGCCTCTGCGGACGTCTCGCAGCACCTGCAATCTTTCCTCGACGCGGGTGCGCATCGTGTTTTGAAACAGCACGCTGCGTCCGCGACCGGCCGCCTTGGCCTCGTACATCGCCAGGTCCGCATTCTTCAAGACCAGGGCTCCGTCCGTCTCGCCCGGACGGTGAAACGCCGCGCCGATACTGGTGCTGATCACGAAGTCCTGGCCATTGTATTGCACCGGGTTTCGCAAGAGCGCCTCCAAGGCGGCGATCGGGCGCAGCAGGACTTGAGGATCGCTGACGTCGCGCATCAACACGGCGAACTCGTCGCCGCCGAGCCGGGCGACGGTGTCGCTCTGGCGAAAGGCTCGGCGCAGTTGGCCCGCCAAGGACTTCAGCAAGGCGTCGCCAGCGTCGTGGCCGAACGTGTCGTTGACCTGCTTGAAGTAGTCCATGTCGATCATCACCACGCCCAGGCCTTCGGCCCGATCCTGGGCCGCCGCGGTCGCCTCGCTGAAGGCGGCCTGAAAGGCGGCGCGATTGGCCAGGCCCGTAAGCCCGTCGCGATAGGCCAGAGCCTCGACACGCTGCTGCTGGTGGTGGCGGTCGGTGACGTCCTTGAAGACGATGATGACCCGATCGGGCGTTCCTGATGAGCTTTCAAACCGTTCGCCGATGGCGTCGATCCAAGTCTCGACCGCGTCGTCGCGGTTGAGGCGGTAGGTCAGATGGAAGGGCGCGCCTTGATGGGCGCAGGCTTCGAAGGCGGTCTTCAACCCTAATTGATGGTCGCGATGGGCGGTGGTCTCGACGCCGCGGCCCAGGAAAAACCGCTCCAGGTCGTTGCACATCGACTGCAGGTAGACCTCTCCCGAGCTCAGGTTGGTCTCCATCACCAAGGAGCGGTCGAGCTTGAGCGCCATCGAAAGGCGCTGCTGGGCTTGCAAGGCCGCGAAGGTGGCGCGGACCGTCTCGGTGATCTCGCGCATGTTGAGGACCAGACGGCGCGGCGTCGACATGCTTGGCCAGGGCGACAGGGTCGCCGCCCACCAGCGTTCGTCCCGGCCCTCGACCTGGCAGGTTGCTGACTTGCCCTCGGCGCAACGTGTCAGGGCTTCAGCCAGCGCAGGGCCTATGAAGTGGTCGGTGATCGGCGTTGGCGCCAGCGGCAATGACTGGGCCTGATCAAGCCAGCCGCGGCTGAATTGAACCGGACGGTGTTGCAGGTCCAGCACGACCAGCGGAAAAGGCACACGACCAACATGGGCTCGAAACGCGCCCTCATCCTCTCCGTCGCCGAGCCCACTGGCCGGCGTGTCGGTGTTGGCGATGGCCGCTTGCATGAACGTCTCCTCACTAGAGACAGAGCTTTGCGGTCCGGCGGTTTGCCAACCGGTTTATGCGGCTGCGGCATGGCGTCGCGCCCGCAGCAGCGAAGAGCCTAGGCGGCGGGAGCGACGTGCGTGGTCATGCGCGATCGGCTCGCGACGGCGTACTCTTGTGGCGGCGTTCGCCGGCGGGAAGAGCCACCCCGACTCGCGACCGCGAAAACGGCCCGTTGGTCTGAAGGTGATCCAAGATCACCGAAGCGGCGTCTTCGTAGAAGATCGTCTGGCGCGGGACCGCCAGCCGGAAGGCGACAGACAGAGCCAAGCTGGGCAGCATCCGGGTGATGCTTGGCCTGGGTGTGGGCCAGACCTCGCGCGACAAAACCAGACCTTCAGTGGCCCGACCGTCGGGCGCTTCGATCATGGGACCTGGGCAGAGAACGGACCAATCGAGCTTCGTGCGCGTGATGGCCTGGTAGTTGTCGCGATGGCGCGTGTAGATTTTCGGGACGCCTGGCAGCGTTACGGTCATCCGCGTCGTTCCCGGAACATCCAAGAGCGCCGCACCAGCAAACATCCAAAATCGGCCGCCAGCACCGAGCGCCTCCTCGGCCGCGCTAATAATGCGCTGCACGAGCGGATGGAAATCGGCTGTGTCGATATAGCCCGCGGCGTTGATAACGACATCGTGGCCCGCCATGGCTTGGCTCAGCTCGCCCTGGCGGCCGAAATCCACAGGTCTGACCCTGAGCCGCTCGTTCTCGGGCTCGTCGAACCGCCCGGAGTCCCGAACCAGCGCGGTCACGAGGTGGCCCTTGTCCAGCCCCTGCCTGACCAAGCAACGGCCGCTCTTGCCCGTCGCGCCAAGAATACAAACCTTCAACATGCCCGTCTCCATTGGGAATGAAACGGATTTACACGGTCGAGATACGGGCCGCGGCCCTTTGATATGGCGCCAATGTTTGCTGCGACAGGTTCACGGATGATCTTCGCCAGCATCATTCCGCGTGATCGCTCGCAGAGGGCAGGTTCAGTTGACCAACTGCGCCTGCGAGCTTGTCAAGCGCTATGGGGGCGCCTGCGGCGTCCCTAGGCGTTGGCGCGGCGCCTCCGCGGCCTGCCGACGGCTGGCCCCATCAGCGAGCCTGCCACGGTTCTGACGAAGCTCGGGCGGCGGGAGAGGGCGTCGCTCTAACGAGCAGCGTTCCTAAGATTTGTCATGAGCCGCATGGGGTGCGTTGAACTCGAATTTAAAATATGCATACATATCTTGGTGGGCCGTGTCCCACAGAGAAAACGAAAGCGGCAAAAGCTGCGGAACCCGGCAAACGCCGGGGTTCAGAACATCGGGGAGGAGGGATTATGAACGTTAACAAGCTTGCCTACGGCGCATTGCTGGGCGTGATGCTGCAAAGTCCGGCGTGGGCGCAGGACAAGACGACCTCGAACGACGCTTCTGCGTCGTCCGACGTGGTGGTCCCGGAAATCATCGTCACGGCGCAGCGTCGGTCGGAGACGCTGCAGAACGCGCCGATCGCGGTCAGCGCCATCACCGGCAAGAACCTGGCGACGACCGGAGGCTCTAACGTCGCCGACCTGCAGGGTCTGGTTCCGGCCACCCAATTCCAGACCAACCAGAACAACTCGATGAACGTCTCGATCCGGGGCATCACGACCACGAACATCCAGATCGTCGGCGAGGCGCCGATTTCCTACAATGTTGACGGCGTGCCGATCACCCACGCCATCTCGCAACCGGGCGGCCTTTACGATGTCGACCGGATCGAAGTTCTGCGGGGGCCGCAAGGCACGCTGTATGGCCGGAACTCCACGGGCGGCGCGGTCAACATCATCACCAGGAAGCCCGATCCGAGCGGCTTTGACGCCTCTGCCCAAGGCAGCTACGGCAACTATCAGAGCATCAATCTGGCGGCGATGGTCAACGTGCCGCTCAACGAAAACCTCGCCATGCGCGCCAGCGTCGAGCGTGTGGCCCACGACGGCTACACCGACGACGGCTTCAACGATCAGGGCACCACGGCCGCGCGGCTGGGCGTGCTCTACAAGAAGGGCGCCGCCCGCCTTTTCATCGGCGGCGACTACACCAAACAGAAGAACGACGGCGCCAGCTTCTCGCTCTGCCCCCCGGGCTCGGCGGCCTCCGGCCCCGCCCTGGCGTCGCCGGCCGGCGTCATCATTCCCAACTACTGCGCGAACACGCCCTGGCAGCCGAAGGCGGGCGGGCGGCGCGACAGCGAAACCGACCAAAACTTCAACAATGTCGAGAACTATGGCCTGCGCGCCGAGTTGAACGTCGATCTGCCGATCGGCGCTCTGACCTATATTCCCGGCTATCGCCACGTCACCCAACGCAGCCTGGGCCTGGGATCCACCCCTGATCGGCTCGCCTTGACCGGCGGCGACTATGTGCACGTTGGAATCAAGGTCCTCAACGACACAAACGAGGTCCAGTCCCACGAGCTTCGCCTGGCGTCCAATGACGACTCGAAACTGCGGTGGCTGGTGGGCGGCTTCCTGCTGGACGACAAGGTGCATGACTTCCGAGACTCCGTGACGAACCTGCCGATGTTCGGCGCCGCCACGGATACGGGCATCAGGGTTTTCTCGCGGGAACGCAAAAACCTCAGGACCAAGTCGGCCGCCGCCTTTACGCAGGTGACCTACCCGATCACCGATGCGGTGCGCTTGACCGGCGGGCTGCGCTATACGCGCGACAAGCAATCGAGCCGCGGCTCGACCAACGTCGTGCAAAGCAACGGCAGCTCGGTGCCGGTGGACGGGGACGGCGACCTGACCTTCAAGAAGGTCACCTGGAAGATCGGCGTCGACGCCGATCTGAGCGACCACTCCCTGCTGTTTGGATCGGTGAGCACCGGCTCGAAGGCTGGCGGCTTCAATCCCGGCGCCCTGGTCAGCACGTTCCCGGCCGAGTCGGTTACGGCCTATGAAGGTGGGATCAAGAACAGCTTCTGGAACCGCCGGCTGAAACTGAACCTGACCGCCTTCCACTACGACTATTCCAACTACCAGTATCAGTTCTTCGGCACCATCTACGTCAACAACCCCGCCGCGCCCGGCACGACGGTTCCGCTGCAACTCAGCGTCACGCGGCCGGCGAAAAAAGTCAGCATCAGCGGGGCCGAATTTGAAACGGGCCTTTATCTGCCCGACGGGACGATCCTGGACGGCAGCGTCAGCTATCTGGACGGCAAGTTCAAAGAGTTCACCAATGACGGGGTGAGCTACTCCGGCAACAGGCTGCCCTATTCGCCCAAGTGGACGGTCACGGCGGGGATCAAGCACAAGTTCGACCTGGGCGATCTTGGCGCTTTGACGCCCGAAGCGCACAGCCAATACTATACGCGTCAGCGCACGTACTACTATGACGCGCCTGGATCGATCCAGAAAAGCTACGTTCGGACGGACGTATCGCTGACTTGGGTCGATCCGACCGGCAAGCGCCAAGTCAGCGGATGGGTGCGCAACCTCGAGGACGGCGCGCGTACGACCCAATATCTCACCCAGTCGCCGTTCAACTCGGACGTCGCGCTCCTGGCGCCGCCGCGCACCTACGGGCTCACCGTCAGCCTGAACTATTGATCCCTAAGCGGCGTCACGATCCGCCGCTTACCTCCAGGGGCTCTTCTTACGAAGAGCCCCTTTTTTTGGGCCGCCGCCACAGGCGCGCGGCCGAGCCTGGCTCCCGGATCGCGCCGCCTTGACCGCCAAGGGGGGATGCCGCTCGACACGGTCTGCGGCGGCCGGTCGGGTCGCTCGAACGCATCTATCGGTTGGTCGGGTGGCGCGTCGCAGCGAACTTTCGCTGGAGTTCGTGTGTGTGATATGTACACGTATTATTGTGGGGCGCTTCGTGAGGCCGAAAAATGAACAGCTCGGACAAGCCGCCGCGGCAAGCCTGCTCGCCCCTGAAGATCAGCGAGATCATTCTCAAAACCGCCCGACTGGACGAGATGAAGGCCTGGTACGCTTCGGTTCTAGGTGCCGATCCCTTCTTCGAGCACACACCCGCAGCAGACGTCCGGCCGGGCGACTATGGCGGTCAGACGCGGGCCTCGGACCTGCGAATGTGCTTTTTCCGGCTATCGGAGGATTTTCCGAACACCCAGACCATCGGCATCTTCGAGGAGCCCGGTGTCCAGGCGGCTGTGTTGCAGACATCGCCGGGCCTGCACCACATGCAGTTGATGACCGGGAGTCTCGACGGCCTCTGCGAAAAATACGAGGCGATGAAGAACAACGGCATGCTGCCGCACCGAAGCGCCGATCATGGTCCGATGACCAGCTTCTATTATCGTGATCCGGACCATAACAATGTCGAGATCACCGCTCAGAACTTCGACAGTCTAGAGGAGATGATCGCGTTCATGACGTCGGCCCAATTCAAGGCCAATCCTTCGGGGCGCGAACTGGATCCGGAGACCTACCTGGCCGAGCGGCGAGGGCGCGGCTTGGCGGCGAAAGCGCGGCCCCGGAGCGCGGGCTCGTGAACGCTGAGACCACACCGGTCCTGATCATTGGGGGCGGACCTGTCGGACTTTGTCTCAGCATCGATCTGAGCTGGCGAGGCATACCAAGCCTGCTCGTGGATCAAGGCGCCAAGGCGCTTCGCGCCGAGCATCCTAGGATGGATCAGGTCAGTATCCGGTCGATGGAACATGCGCGTCGCTGGGGCGTGGTGGCCGACATCGAGGCCGCCGGCTTTCCCAGAACCTTGTCGCGGGACATCGTGTTCACGACCGGCCTGCTCGGACGCGAACTCGCGCGCGAGCCGGTCGCCTCGGACGCCACGCGCCCACCGCCGCCCTTCAGCCCTCAGAAGCACGAGCTCTGTCCTCAGAACTTCTTCGACCCGGCGCTTCAGACCATCGCGGCGCGGTCGGCGATCGCCGACATTCGTTATGAGCATCGACTGGACAGTCTGTCGGAAGACGCTGACGGGGTGACAGCGCAGATCACCAACCTGGCTAGCGCCGAGACGATGGCCGTACGCGCCCAGTTTGTTGCAGGCTGCGACGGCGCCAGCAGTACGGTGGCGCAGCTGATCGGCGTGGGCGCACTAGGCGCCACCTTGCTGGCGCAGAGCACCAATATCTTTCTGCGCAGTCCTGAGTTGACGGCGCGGGTCGCCGCGCGCCCGGCCTACCGCTACATTCTGGTCGACGAAACCGGCGCGTGGGGATCGATGATCAACATGAGCGGCCGCGACGTCTGGCGCGTCCAGGTCCTGGGCGACCTTGATCGCGAAGCGTGGAACGAGACGCGCGCCCGGCAGATCGTCGACAAGGCGATCGGCGAGCCGATCGCCTACGATTTGCTGTCGATCGCACCCTGGCGGCGAAGCGAGCTTGTGGTTGATCGCTTTTCGACGGGCCGCTGCTTCCTGGTAGGCGACGCCGCACACCAACTCTCGCCCACCGGCGGCTATGGGATGAACACCGGGATCGGTGAAGCGGTGGACTTGGCTTGGAAGCTGACCGCCGCGATCAAGGGCTGGGCCGGCCCAGGCCTGCTGGCCAGCTACCACGAGGAACGGCGTCCGGTGGCGCTGCGCAACGCCGCCCGTGGCACCATGAACTTTCGTCGGATGCGCACGGTTCCTGGCGATCGGGCCCTTTTCGCGGTCGGCATAGAGGGCGACGCGGCCCGCAAAGCGATTGGCGCCTCGCTCCGCGCCACCATGGCGGCTGAGTGGGACTCCATGGGCATCCACCTTGGCTACAGCTATCAGAACTCGCGCTTGATCATTCCCGACGACGCCGCGCCGATCGAGGACGATCCAGTGAACTATCGCCAATCTTCTCGCCCCGGGGGACGGGCGCCGCACCTGTGGCTGGCGTCCGGTTTCTCGACCTTGGACCTTTTTGGCCGCGGATTTGTGTTGCTGGTCTTCAGTGACGAGGCCGATCCCAAGCCCCTGGAACGCGCGGCTCAAGCTCGATCGCTGCCCCTGGAGGTCGTGCGCATTCGGGACGCCGAGGCGGTCAGGCTTTACGAGCGGCCTCTCGTCCTGGTCAGACCCGATGGCCACGTCGCCTGGCGCGGCGCATCGGCCGCTGACGCCCTTGCGATCATCGATGTCGTGCGGGGCGCAGGGCCAGCGAGCCTTTGGGGTCATGGCGACGCCGCGCGCGTCAACACGAAGAGCTGAGCGCTCGGGTCGGGCCGCCTGACCGCGCATGACGCAAGGAGGCGACGATGAAGATCGTGAAGTTTGAGTTTGAAGGCGGGACCGGCGCGGGGATCGTCGAGGGCGACGATGTGCGTCTCGTCGGCTTCGAACGTCACAAGCCGGCGGAGACGGCGAGCTTCACGCCACACCGCTGCACGCCCGACGAATTGGAACAGATGGCTCGATCCTGCGGTCGCACCCTGGCATTGAGCCAGGTGAGGCTGGCGGCGCCCTGCGACCCGCTGCGGAAAATCCTCTGCGTCGGCATGAACTATCGCGACCACACCAGCGAAATCGCGGTCGAGCCGCCCGACTATCCCGTCCTGTTCATCCGAAGTTTCGACTCCCTAGTCGCGCACAATCAGCCGGTCGTGCGTCCGTTGGCGTCGTCGACATTCGATTTCGAGGGCGAGATCGCCGTGGTTCTCGGACGTGGCGGGCGTCACATCAAGGCCGTCGACGCGCTCGACCATGTGTTCGGATACAGCTGCTTTCTCGATGGAAGCGTGCGCCAGTACCAGAAGCACTCGCTCACCGCCGGAAAGAACTTCTGGCGCTCGGGCGCCATGGGGCCATGGATCGTCACCCGCGACGAGGTCGACGGCTTGGACTTGCGTCTCACCACCAGGGTGAACGGTCGCCAGGTGCAGGAGGCTCGGGCCAGCGAGATGATCTTCGGCATTGCCGAAATCATCGCCTACTGTTCGCGCTTTGCCCTGTTGCAACCCGGCGACGTCATCGCCACCGGGACGCCTGGGGGCGTCGGCGCACGCCGCCAGCCGCCCCTCTGGCTCAACGACGGCGACGCGGTCGAGGTCAGCGTCGAAGGCGTCGGTCGACTGTTCAATCCGGTGACCGACGAGCGCTTGGAACGCGACCGTCCAGCCGAAGCCTCAAGCTGAACCTCGCCGCCAGCCAGGCCCAGGACCCACCCAACATGCTCACCCGTCTGAACGCTTGGCGTGGCTATCGCCGCCGCGCCAAGCGTCCAGACCCTAGATCTGCGCCAACGGCGCCCACGGGATCGGACCATGAACATTGTCGTCTATCAGTTTCCGGCCGCCTGTTCGCGGGTGACCATGAACGCCCTCGAAGAGGCGGGCCTGACGTACCAAGACGTCTGCGTCAACATCCGCGCCGGGGCGCAGAAGTCGCCCGATTATTTGGCGATCAATCCCAAGGGCAGGGTGCCCGCCGTACTCTTCGACGGCGAACTCATGACCGAGACCGCCGCGATCTTGTGGACGCTGCACGCCTTGCGTCCCGAGGCGGGGCTGCTTCCCAGCGCGCCCGACCCGGTCAGCGCCCACCAGGCCCTGAGTGACTTGGTCTGGTGTTCGTCGACGCTGCATCCTGCGGTGAGGCAAGTGCGCATGCCCATGAAGTGGACGACGGGACCGACCGAAGGTGTGGTCGAAGACGGCGTCAACAAGCTGCTTGTCGAATGCGCGAACATCGCCGACCGGGTGGGGGAGGGGTGGTGGTTCGGCGAGACCTGGTCGATCGTCGACACCTATCTTTACTGGGTCTACAGCACCGCGCAGAAAAGCGGCTTTCCGCTGGAGCGCTTCCAGCGATTGCTCGACCACGCAGAGCGTGTCCGGGCGAGGCCGGCCTTCAACCGCGTCCTCGCGCGCGAACAGAGCGCGATCGAGCGCTTCAACCTTTCCGACGTTGTGCTCTAGCGCCGCCAACGCCTGCCAGGCTCTTCCCGCGCCGGTCGCGCGCGGCTCGCGCCAACGTATTGCTTGTTGGCTTGACAGCCAGGGCGGGAACTGGCCGAGCGCGACAGTTTGCTCATAGCCTTCGCGGTGAAATGCGATAATAAGTACACGTCTTTATAACAGCGACGACCTTGTCCTTATACGCGCAACCGGCGCGGGGCTTGGGGGGCGCATAATAGTCAGGGCGGCTTGTTCTCGCTCTGCGCAGGGAGCAAACCTTTGAAGATCTCCACGTCAGTCACGGCGGGTCCATCCTCCCGATCAACCTTCCTCAAGAGCGCCACCCTGCTGGCCCCTATGGCGATGCTGGGCATGGGGCCGTCGGCGTTCGGCCCGATCCTCGCGGAGATTCACAAGGAATTCGCGACCAACCCCGGCGCCAACTGGCTGGTGCCCATGGTTCTGACCCTGCCCGCCGTCTGCATCGCGCTGTTCTCGGGGGCGGCCGGGATCTTGGCGGACCGCTTCGGTCGCAAACGTCTTTTGGTGGGCTCTCTTTTGCTGTTCGGCCTGGCCGGCGCTGCGCCGTTCTTCCTCAAGAGCCTGGGAGCGATCCTGGCGAGCCGTTTCCTGGTCGGCGTCGCGGAGGCCGGGCTTGCTATCTCCTCGACCACACTGATCGGCGATGAGTTCGAAGGCACCGCGCGCGAAAAGATGCTGGCGTCTCAGGTGGTGGTCGCCGCCAGTGCGGCGGTCGTGGTCGCCGTAGCCGCGGGCGGGCTAGGCGCGTTGGGTTGGCGCCACGCGGTTCTGGTCTATTTGCTCGCCTTTCCGCTCTTGGCCTTGGTCGTCTTCGTGGTTCGGGAACCGCGCCGTTCCGAGCGTCGCGTTCGCGAAGACAAGCCCGCCTCTCTGCAGGCGTTTCCTTGGAAGCCAACCTTCGCCGCCTGCGGTCTGATGATGGTCACCTCGATGTTCTTCTGCGTTCTTCCCGTCGATATGGCTTTTGTCATGTCCGCCATCGGCGTCGGCGACCCCAAGATCATTGGCTTGTCGATGGCCGCCATGGCGGTCGGCATCGGTGTTGGCGCTGGGCTGTTCAAGACGCTTTCGCGGCTTGGAATCCCGCTCGTCCTGACCCTTGGCTACGCCGTCATGGCGGCTGGTTTCCTTGGCATCGCCTTGGCGTCGAATTTGCCCTGGACGATCGCGGCCTGCTTCGTGACCCAGATCGGCGCGGGCCTGGCGCTTCCCGCCGTGCTCGCCGCGGCGCTTAAGCTGTTCTCTTTCGAGTTCCGTGGCTTCGGTACGGGGCTGGTGCAGTGCGCCAATTCCCTAGGTCAGTTCGTCTGCGCCCTTGTCGTCGCCGGCCTAGCGACGATGTTGTCGGGCATTAGCGGCGCGATGACGGTATTGGCCCTTTTGGCGGCGATGGCGGCGGCCTGCGCAGGCGTCTTTTATCTGCGCGGTGAACGTCCCGCTTTGGGCGCGCAGGTCGCCGACCCCGCTGAATGAAGCCGGCCTGACCGTCTGGCCTTCGGCCGATCGGCCAGGCCACATTGATGATCGTTGAAGCCCGCGCCGGTTGGCGCGGGCTGAAGCCATGCCCTCAGGCCAGGGCTGCTGGCTCAGAGGTCAAGGACGAGCCTGCCGCCGAGCGCGCGCGAACAGCACGGCGTCATGAACTGACTACGCTCCTCGTCGGTCAGGATGAAGTCGCGGTGGTCTGGGGCGCCGGACAGCACGCGCGTCAGGCACGCGCCGCAGATTCCCTGTCCGCACGAGACCTCAATCGCCACGCCTTGTCGCTCCAAGGCCTCGACGATGGTTTCCTCGTCGCCCACGACAATGACCTGGCCGCTGCTCTTGATCTCGACCTCGAACGCTCCGCCCTCGAGCGCTGGCGGGGAGGGCGGCGCGAAGGCTTCCCAGTGCAGGGCGTGGCTGGGCCATGCCAGATCGCGCGCGGTGGCGAGCACCGCCTCGATCATACCCGCCGGCCCACAGACGTAGAGATGGCGGTTCGGCGCGTTCGTGGCCAGAACTGCCCTGGCGTCGAAACCTTGGCCAGCCGGCCCGTCGTCGAAGTGTGTGCGCACGCTGGCGGCCCATGGCGCGGCGGATAGACGGTCCAGGAACGCGGCGGCCTCGCGGCTGCGCGCGCAATAGTGCAATTCGAACGACTGTCGATCGCGCCAAAGGCTCTCGGCCATGGCCAGGATCGGCGTGACCCCAATGCCACCAGCCACCAGGATGGTGTGCTCGGCGGGCTGGAGCGGAAACAGATTGCGTGGCGTCGAGATCTGAAGAACCTCGCCCACCGACAGCGCATGCATCGCCATCGACCCGCCTCGCGAGTCCGGCGTCTGCAGGACGGCGATCTGGTAACCCGGCTGCCCGCCAGACCCGCACAGCGAATACTGGCGCACCAGTCCTGCGACATGCACATCGATGTGGGCGCCGGCGTCGTAGGGCGGCAGGGCGCGTCCATCCAAGGCTTCCAGCTCGAAGACGCGAACCCTTTCCCCGTCAGCCGTGATGCTGGCCACGCGGGCCGCGAGGATCGTTGTCGTCTGGGCGTTCATTTCCATCACCACCGTCTTGATCACGCCTGCGTCGTCCGCGACCCGAGAGTTTCCCAGCCCGCCAGCCGGACAGCGCCAAGCGCCCGATGCGCGGCGGTGGCGGCGTCAGTTCGCGGACGCGCCGCTCCCGATCGAACACGGGATCGACGTGGCCCGCGGCGCTTTGCGCTTGCGTTGGAGATAAATAAGAACTCTTATTATGACGCAACAAAATAAATTGGGGAGGACGGTGTGACGCAGGCGCAGCCAAGCCCGGAGATGATCGCTGTCATGCAGCGCGTTCGCGAAATCGGCGAGCGGCTCGGACCGCCGCCCGCGGACATCGCCGCGCTCGGCGCCTATATGAAACGCGCGGGCGCCTGGTGGAACGAAGGCGGGCCCGCAAACGTCAGCGAAGCCGACATCGTGGTGGAAACCGGCGCCGGACCCCTGGAGGGCCGGCTCTATCGACCCGACGGTGCGACCGATCGACCGCTCTGGGTTTACCTGCATGGCGGCGGGTTCAGGTTCGGCGGCGTCGAGAGCAATGCGCGGCAATTGCGGGAGATCGCGGGGCTATGGGGCGGCGCCATTCTATCCCTGAACTATCCCCACCTTCCGCAGGCGCCGTTCCCCAGGGCAGTCGATCAAGTCGCCGACGCCTATCATCGGCTCGTCGGACTTGGCCAAGAACTGGGCTTCGACGGCGATCGGATCGCCTGGGGGGGCAATTCGGCCGGGGCTAGCGTCAGCGCCGGGGCAGCCGTCGTGGCGGGGAGCGGCGGGGCCGACTTTCTCCGCGCCGGCGTCCTGATCTCGCCCGTCGTCAACGGCGCCAGCGACACAGAATCAATGCGCATGTTCGGCGATGGGCCCTGGTTTCCCACGCGCCAGGCCACGGTGGAGACTTGGCGGGACTATATGGCCGACTGGCCCGACGCCCAGGATCCGCGCGCAGACCTTCTGCAGGCTGATCCGCGCTTCTTGACGCCACTGTTCGTCGCATCAGCCGAAATCGACGTCTTTGCGAGCGGGGCGAGCCAACTGGCGGAAAGCCTCGGGGCCGCCTGCGTCCCGGTCGTCCATCGGAGCTACCTCGGGGCGACGCATCTCTTCTTCAACTACTCGCGGATGCTGCCCGCCGCACAGCGCTGTGTGGCGGACATCGCCGAGTTTCTAAGCGGGGCGCTGCCGGCCGGGCGCGTCCACCAGGCGGGAGTGTAACAAATGTCATCGAAACCGACGTTGGGGAACATCGGTCCCTTGCTCTCGCTCGCCGAGCGCGACCGGCGCTTCGACCGTACCCGTCGACTGTTGGACGAAAAGGGCTTGGACGCGGTGCTGGTTTTCGGCCAACGCGGCCGCGAGCGATATGAGGGCTATCTTTCAAACGAGTCGATCGAAGGCGTGGTGGCGTTCTTCCCTGACGCTGAACCCGTCTATGTGTCCTGGACCCACCATCGCCTGACGCGACGGTTCGCGGCGAACATGAGCGATACCCGCTTCTGGATCGACGATTTGCGCGTGGGCCCGACGGGACCTTTGCTGATCTCGATCCTGACCGAACGGGGCCTCGCCGCCGGACGGATCGGCGTGGTCGGCCTGGACAGCAAGGCGCCGGGCGAAATGCACGGCGTCATTCCCTATCGCACGTGGGAGGCGGTTTTGGGGGGGCTCCCCAAGGCCGCGTTCGTCGATATCTCAATGGAATTTTCCATGATGATGCTGGCCAAGAGCGATGAGGAAATCGCTCTGGTGCGCTATGGCGCGCGGCTTGGCGAAGAGGCGTGCGAGGCCATGTTCGAGACGGTGCGGCCCGGCGTGCGCGAAAGCGATGTCTATGCCGCCATCATGGACGTCATCTACCGCGGCGGCGCTATCTCGGTGCCGCCCCAGCTGATCATCAGCGTCGGCGCTGACGATGTCGGATGGGCTCCGCCCTTCTGGAATTACGCCGGGGGTGAATCTCGGGTGATCCGCGAGGGCGACCTCGTGCAGGCTGAAATCTTCCCCTGCTACGGTGGGATGGAGACGCAGATGCAGATGTCGGTGGCCCTCGAGCCTGTGCCCGTGGTCGTCCACGAACTGGCCAGCGTCGCGCGGGCCTCTTACGAACGGGGGCTGGAACACGCCCGCGCCGGCGTCGCTTTCCAGGCCTTGGCCACGCAGATGGAGCAGCCCGTGCTGGCCGATCCGGAGCATTGGACCGTGACCCCGCTCGTCCACAGCGTGACCCCCATCGTCGTGGCCAGCCGCATTGGCATAAATATCGAACGCTCGCCGTTCTTCGACCGCATGCCCGGCGCGCGCACCTTGCCGGCGCTCAACGACATCACGCTGGCGCCGAACATGGCGCTGGCCTTCGAGCCCAACGTTTGCCGCGGGTCCTGCCGCGTCAACATCGGCGGCACCGTCCTGGTGACCGATGGCGCTGCCGAGGAACTCAACAGCCTGCCGACCCGGATGCAGGTCCGCGGCTAGCGGCGGATTGGACGCTTTCAACGCCCACTGCTCTTGTAAAAATACGAGTACATATCTAAACAAATGGAGCCGGTCGTGACCGGCAAAAACGGAAAGGGGAGTCCCGTGGCCTACGGCGTAGATGTACTAACCAAGGTCGGCCCAGGAACGCCGATGGGCGATTTCATGCGGCAGTTCTGGCTGCCGGTCGCCAAGGCCAGCGAAGTCGAGGCCGACGGCGCGCCGCTCCGGCTCATGGTGTTGGGCGAAAAACTCATCGCCTTCCGCGACAGCAGCGGAGCGGTCGGCGTCCTGGACCACCGTTGTCCGCACCGGTGCGCGTCCTTGTTCTTCGGCCTGAATGAAGAGGGCGGACTGCGCTGCAGCTACCACGGCTGGAAGTTCGACGTTGACGGCAATTGCATCGAAATGCCCAACGTCTTGCCGAGCCAGGACTTCTCCAAGCGCGTTAAGGCCAAGGCCTACAAGGCCCGCGAACGCAACGGCATGATCTGGCTCTATATGGGCCCGCGCGAAACCCCGCCGCCGCTGCCTCAGATCGGCATCGTCAACGACGAGCCCCACGACCTCATCATCGACATGACCGCGCGCGACTGCAACTGGCTGCAGGCGCTGGAAGGCGACATCGATCCTTCGCACCTGAGCTTCCTGCACCATGGCAAGCACAGCGTCGAACAGGTGAAAGGCGACTTCGTCGGCGAGTGGATCACCACCGATGCGCGCGTGCGCGATAATGTGGTCGACACCGGCTGGGGCGTCATGGAGGGCCATGTGCGGCCCCACGGCAATGCGCCCAACTACTGGCACTACTCCCAACAGCTGTTCCCGACCTGGACCATGCCGGGTCAGGACGAGATGCACCGCGAACATCCGGTGGTGCGCTTTTGGCTGCCCATCGACGACGAGCACAGCATGAACATCCAGTTCATGCTGCCCGGCGGCTTCGACCCCTCCGGTCAGCCGCAGTTCTTCGCCAAGAAACTGGCCCAGTTGCCCGGCGTGCGCAAACGCTCGCGCGATTTCCTGACGCCAAACACGACCGACTGGTACGGGCGCTGGAACATCTCGCCGGCCCTGGAGAACGACTTCTTCATGGACCGCGACGTGCAGCGCCATGAAAGCTTCACCGGGATCGAAGGCGTCCAGGTGCAGGACAAGGCGATTACCGAGAGCATGGGTCCCATCGTTGACCGGACCTTTGAAACCCTCAGCCCCGCCGACCTGATGATCGCCACGGTGCGACGCCGCCTGATCGAAGCGGTGACCAAGCTGGAAGCTGGCGAAACGCCCGAAATCGTCGACAAGCCTGAACTCTATCTGGGCGCGTTCGCCGGCGGTGTGCGGGGCGGCGATACCGACGATTGGGTCGCGCTCTATCGCAAGACCATCGCCGAGCTGGGCCTGCCCGAACCCGCGATCGGTGATCGCCGGATGGGACCGGACGCGCGGGTGGCGAACCTCGAAACCTCCGCCTGATCCGCTCGCGTCGACGCCCTCTCGCCTCGATCGCTGCGACCACTCCGTCAGCCTCGCGCGCGCTCTGCGCCCGCCTTCAGAGAATTTTCAACCATGACAGAACCCCAGACAAAGTTTTCCGGCGGCGTTGGCGGCCTGAAGGACATCATCTCGGTTCCCGACAAGCTCAGTCAGGAATACCACGACCAGGTCATAGACAAGATTTTCCGCAAGACCTGGTTTATGCTCGCCAATGTCAACGACATCCCCATCGATGGGTACATCGCCTACGACGTGCCCACCTTCAAGACTTCGGTGGTGATGACGCGCAACAAAGAGGGCGTGGTTCGCGCATTCCATAATGTCTGTCGCCACCGCGGCAAGAAGGTCGTCAGCACCAAGTGCGGCTTCGGGTCGGGCCAAGGCTCGCGACTGACCTGCTGGTTCCACGGTTGGAGCTATGGCCAGGACGGCGGCCTGCTGGTGGTGCCCGACGAGCGCGCCTTCGCCAATCTCGACAAGGACGCGATGGGCCTAGTGCCGGTTCGCAGCGAGGTCTGGTCAAACCTGATCTTCGTCAACTTTGACGACGAGGAGCCCCAGCCGCTGCGTGAATGGCTCGGCGAGCTTTCCGAGGGCTTCGACAACTACTACTCGGAGATGGAGAAGATCAGCACCATCGTCTCCGAGGTCGACGCCAACTGGAACTTCGCCATGGACGGGTTCTCGGAAGGCTATCACACCGTCTTCCTGCATCGGAACACCCAGCCGGAACTCGCCGGCAAGGACAATCCCATGCGCCATCAGCCGGCGGTGGACATCTATGAAAAGCATGTCCGGTCCAGCAACGCGGCCAATCCGGACTACAAAGGCCCCCCCGCCGAGCGACTGCTCTACGCTCAGGGCCGCAAACTGTCTCCGGCCGTTGAAACCGACATGTCGTCGCTGCCGCCGGGGGTGAACCACACGCGAAGCCAGCCGTGGTTCTTCGACGTTGTCTGGCTCTTCCCCAGCATGGCGATTTTGAACGGTCCGCACTGGGTAACCGTGCTGACCATCTGGCCCATCTCTAAGGATCGCACGCGCCTGGTTTCCGACAACTACGCCAAGAAGGCTCGTCACGCCGGCGATCGCCTCGCCCAGGCCTACATGCGCGGCCTGCTCGTCAGCGTGATGCGCGAGGATCTCGCGGCGTTGGAAGAGGTCCAAGCCGGCCTGGAGTCCGGCGCGGTCGAAAACCTCTATGTCTCGCGCCAGGAATTCGTCCTGCAAAAGCGATACGCGCTGATCAACGCCATTCTGGAGCAAGCCTGATGACCACCCAAGCCCTTCCCGAGGCGTTCAGCGACCTGCAGCCGTTCGTGGCTGATTGGGCCCGGCGTGGCCAGACGGCGCGTTACAATCAGATGCTCGACGCAGGCATCGAGAAGCTTCGGGTGTTCTACAACGCCATGATGCCCCGTATGGACGCCATCATCGCGCACCTGAACACCTTCCCGCTCGACGCTATGCCGCCGGCGGAACAGGCCCTGTTCGATATGGCGCTGACCTTCGCCGAGACCGCCCACCCGGTCGATTTCAAGTGGAAGGCCGTGCAGTTCGACGACGTCTACCCGATCGACAAGATCAAGCTGATCAGCACTTCCGAAGCTTGGTGATCGGCCTTGGGACCGGCCCGCAAGGGCCGGTCCACTTTAGGGGCCTGTTTCAGGCGAGCTTCGTCGCCGGCCAATGCGTCTGCGGCAGGGGATTTCGAACGCTCTACGTCAGCTTCATGTTCTGCGCCTTCGCGGCGCCATCGCGGTGACCGCGATCACGTCGGTCCTAGGCTAACACCCTGCGCCCCCCGTCCAAGGTGGCCAGCCCTCCTGGCCGGCGGCGCCTACATCGGGCTCGAGCGGCCGGCCTCACCATTATAGCTGTTGCCGATCCTGACCAACTTGCTGAGGAGGCGCAGGAAGACCAGCCGCTCATCGGGTTCGAGCGGCGACAGGACTTCGTTCTGAAGAACGTCGAGGATCGCGATGCGCTCTTCGATCACGGCATGGCCCTTTGGCGTTGCTTCGACGATCCACCCTCGGCGTGAGCGCCGACTGCGTTCGCGACGAACCAGTCCGCGGGCCTCCAGTTTGCTGATCACCACGCCTGCGGTTGCGGGATCATAGCTGCCAAGCTGAGCGATCTCAGCCTGCTCCATTCCGGGGGCTAGCGCAGCGACGATCAGAAGAACAAACTGAGTTCTCGTCAGGCGCTCCCCGGTCATTTTACCTTCAAAGCGAAGGCTGACCTGTTGATCCAGGCGACGCGTCAGGTGCCCCACGGAATCATAGAGCGGCCGCATTTGATATAGGACAGCGGCGTGCCCGAACGGCGGTGAGGCGCCAGGCCCGCGCGTTTGTGGTGATGGTGCGTTAGGCTTTGAAACTTTCGGCGTGGCGGATCTTGTCATCGTCCTGGCCGACGGCCGTTCTCCTTATCGCTCACGGCTGCGATGCATTTTTCAATCTAGAGACGTGACAGGGTCGCCACAAGCATAAAAACGCATACTTACTATTGTTGTAACGAACGGACCCAGTCACACCTAGCTCGGGCTCGAACGGCATATGCCACGCTAAAAACACGGGCCATCCCGCCGGTCCCAATTCCGGCGTTAGAAGCGGACCGGCTCCTCGATGCAACGCCTCCGCCACGGGTAGAGCTCTTGCGCGTCGATCATCGGACCCCGCCCCGAAAGCCTGGTGTGCTTTGATCGCTCCCAGATTGGCTACGGCGCGTGCGCCAAATCATCCTCCTGCATATCTGTTGGGGAAGAACCATAATGCGCGCACATATCAATCTGGGGGTTTTGCCCCCACATCGCCGCATGCGACTTGAGGCTCCAGGAACGACGCCGCCGATCAGAAGGGTCGGAAATAGCGACTGGCGCATATTGATATGTATGCATACTATAGCGGTTCTGGCGGCGGATGAAATGGGAGCTCCGGTTCAACTTCGGCGTCAAGGGAAAGGCCAAGCCTAGCTCGAGATCCAGGCGGCCAGCCTGACCCGCCGCTACCTGCTAAACCGCACGGCGCATTGCGACACGCGCGGCCAAAATCTCGATAGGGAAGATAATCGGTGCGTGAACCCTGGAACGCGGTGGCGGCGATCGCCACCGACCAGAGCCAGCAGTTCGAGTTCGGCGATGTGGTCGCCGGACCGCTGCGTGACGACGAAGTCCTCGTGGCGGTAAAGGCCGCCGGCGTGTGCCACACCGACATCGTCGCGCGCGACGGTTTCCTACCCGTTCCCAAGCCGATCATCCTTGGACACGAGGGCGCCGGGATCGTCCAGGCGGTCGGGGCGTCGGTCCGCGCCTTGGTTCCAGGCGATCACGTGGTCATGTCGTACCTGTCATGCGGGGAGTGCCGCGAGTGTCGCAACGGCTTTCCCGCCAGTTGCGCGCGGCTGCCTGAACATTGCTTCTCGGGCGGCCGCCCAGACGGCACACATGCCGTCCATCGCAGGGAGGGCGGCCCTCTGCACGATCGCTTCTTCGGCCAGAGCGCGTTTGCCACGCTCGCCGTCGCGAACGAGCGAAACGTTTTCCCCATCCCGGCCGACCTGCCGTTCGAACTGGCCGCGCCCCTCGGCTGCGGCGTGATGACGGGCGCCGGCGCCGTTTGGAACGAACTCGAAGTTCAGCAGGGCACAAGCGTGGCCGTATTCGGCGTTGGCGCTGTAGGACTGGCTGCCGTCATGGCCGCCGCCGCAGCCGGCGCGACGCGGATCGTTGCCGTGGACCGCCTGCCGGCCCGCACCGCCCTGGCTCTGGAACTGGGCGCCACCGACGCGGTCGATGCATCACAGTTTGGGAGCGGAGCCGTCACGTCTCTCGTCGATCACGCCATCGACACCACCGGGAATGCGGAGGTGATCGGACATGCGTTCGCCTCGCTTGGCCAGCGGGGCAAACTGGCGCTGGTCGCGCCGCCGCCTCCGGATCAGCCATTGAACGTGAACGCGGCGGCGCTGATCCTTGGCAGCCGGCGCCTGATGGGCGTCATCGAGGGCGGCGGATCGGCGGGCGTCACGATCGCTCGGATCGTGGATCTCCACGCCCAGGGCCTGTTTCCGCTTGAGCGCATTGTCCGCTGCTACGACTTCGCGTCGATTAATCAGGCGATGCGCGACGCCGAGCAAGGCGAGGCCATAAAGGCCGTCGTGCGCATGCCCTGAACGCCATCGCCAAATCAACCCGCGCTTTTGTAGCCGTCGACGGCTGAGCATCCGATACCGAGGAGTCCTCCGTGAAGTCTAATCCCGCGCTTGCAGGGCAGTCCCAGTCCGACCTGCTCAAACGCCTCGTCTTGTTGTCGCCAATGCTCCTCCTTGGAATGGCGCCCGCGGCCCTTGGTCCGGTCCTGCCCGAGGTGCAGCGGGAATTCGCCAGCTTTCCCGGCGCCAGCTTTCTCGTGGTCATGGTGCTGACCTTGCCGTCGGTCTGCATCGCGCTGCTGTCAGGGCTGGCGGGCGTGATCGTTGATCGCGTCGGGCGCAAGGCGGTGCTTGTCTTCGGCCTCTTTCTGTACGGCATTGCCGGGGTCGCGCCATTCTTCCTGACCAACCTGCCCGCGATCCTCGCCAGCCGGCTCTTCGTTGGCGTTGCCGAAGCGTGTGCGATGATCGCAGCCACGACCCTGATCGGCGACGAGTACGAGGGCCAAGAGCGCGAGCGCATGTTGGCCTACCAGGTCGCGGTCGCTGCTCTGTCCGCGGTCGTCATCGCAATGGCAGCGGGGGCCCTGGGATCATTTGGATGGCGCTATGCGGTTTTGCCGCATTCGATTTCCCTCGCGATTTGTGTCTTGGCGATCGCCAAGATCCGCGAACCGCAACGCCCGCAAAAGCTGAGCGTCAAGGTCGAGCTGCTGGCGACCGAACCCTTTCCCTGGAAGAGGACGCTGCTGGCATGTTGCCTGATGCTGATGACCTCGATGTTCTTCTTCATCATGCCTGTGGAGCTCGCCTTCATCCTCACGAACATCGGGGTCACATCCCCGAAAGTGATTGGGATGACGCTGGCGGGGGTCACGACCGGGCTCGCGGTCGGTGCGATGGTCTACAGGGCGCTGTCGCGCGCGGATACGCGTGTGCATCTTGCTCTGGGCTTTGCGATCATGGCCGTCGGGCTGGCCGGGGTTGCAGGTTCGCGCGCTCATGCGATGCTGACCGGGTTCGCCTTTCTTTCGGTCGTCGGCGCAGGGATGATGGTGCCATCGCTCTTGGCCGCCGCGCTCAAACTCTTCCCGTTCGAGCATCGCGGTCTGGGAACCGGCCTCATCCAGTCAAGCAACTCGCTGGGCCAGTTCATCTGCGGACTGGTGGTGACCGGCCTTGCCGCGGCGACCGCCAGCTTGACGACCGCAATATGGATCTTGGCGGGGTGGGCGGCGGGCGTGTCCCTGGTGGCCGCGATCGGATCATTCCGGAGGCCTACGGTGGACGCGCCAAGCGTGCTGGGGAACTAAGGCCACGCCGCCGCAGCCTACACGGACAAGCCCGCGACTCGACACCCAGGGGTCCAGCTGGGGTGCTGTCCTAGATGAGCGCGGCCTGCAGCGCGCCGACAGCGACGTCCCGGACACGTTGGTCTTAGACGGGCCGGGTGGCCCCGCAAGGCCAAACCCAGCCACTGGCTCACTGGCCCGGTCAAGCTCGGCCTGCCGGTGGGCCGGACCGGGCGGGCTCGGCCCCACCCGCAGGACCCATCGGCAATGCACGGCGCGGTTCGGCGCCGGGTCGGTAAGTCTGACGTCTAAAGCTCGCCCAAACTGCGATCCAGCCGGCCGGGCGGAGCCGGGACTTGCATCTGTATAGCTATTGCGCGGCTACTGAGCCGGCGCATACATGTGCCCCGATGCAGACGACTGCAGTCCCAAGGGCGGAATCATCGAATGGGCAGGAAGAAAGGTGTCGACACGCCGCTGGAAAGCGCCCCGTCGCCGCTGAGCAAGGATATGGTGCGCCGTCGATTGATGCCCATCTATAATTCGATCGGGTATTTGACCCGTCGCCTCGAGCAGCGCGTCACGCGCGAGTTCGAGATCGATACCGGGGAATCGAAGCTGACCCGCGCGCAATTCGTCGTCCTGACCGTCGCGGTTCTTGTGCCCGAGCTGGAGCAGGCCGAACTGGCCGAGATTCTGGGGTTCGACCGAGCGACCGCGGGTGTCGTGATCGGCAAGCTGGAAGAGAACGGACTGATATCTCGTGTGCGCAGCGGCCGCTCGCGGCGAGGCTTCCTGGTGACCGCAACTCCACGGGGGGAGAAATTAGCCGAGGAACAGTTGGTCCTCCTCGAGGGTCTGCAGTCCAGGATTATGGGCGCTCTCGACGAGAGCGAGCGCCTAACCTTTCTCAGGCTGCTGAGCAAGCTGCTCGATATTCGAAACAGCTACACGATGATCTAGGCGCCTATAGCGAGGGTTTGACCAGGTTCGAGCTCGCGCGGATATGCCCGCCGACGCAAACACCGCCCAAGCCATCAGCGGCGCGCAATCGCCGCGAGAGGTCATTCGGCCACGGCCGGCCCAAGTGGATCTGGCCAGGGGCGGTCCCTGGAGTTTGCCGGCGGCGCAACTTGGGTTCGCCTGGTGGGCTCAGCGCCTCGACGCCGCCCTGATATTCGGCCTTGCCGGTCTTGCTGTCGACTTTAGCCATATCGCCTGGCTCGGCGGCGATGTCGTCGGAAATCGCGACTCCTCGCGCGGCAAGGGGTCGTTTGGCCAAGTCTGATCCGCTTTTGCCATCTCAGTTGCTACGCGATGACGCGCGGAGTCACTGAGGGTTTCCCCGCGAGCGGTTATTGGTATGTTCTCTTATCTAATGGTGCGATATCGCACGCCTTGGTCGCCATCGGCTCGCAAGGGGGGGGGAGACGCTCTCGTGTGGCGTGCCGCGTTTTGATCGAGGCGCACTCCCGGAGACATCGCGGGGCGCGGGCGGTCAGTTTGAATGCGCGTGAGCCGGCGGCGTAAATCCGCGGCTGAATTGAA
>Ga0102591_1000575_pt1 | contig 67841 bp, 73 predicted proteins | sample AraplaCol_mCL_r2_2_FD_76860 | JGI IMG/M metagenome (GOLD analysis project Ga0102591, IMG submission 76860) | Arabidopsis root microbial communities from North Carolina, USA - plate scrape MF_Col_mCL_r2 (SPADES assembly) (version 2) | ecosystem: Host-associated > Plants > Roots > Endosphere... | reverse complement strand
CTGCATGAGCAAATGCTGTCCGTCAGTACTCACGGCCTCCGTAATACGCCCTCCAGCATCGCGTGAAACAACGTTCCCAACGCGGCCGTAGTCATTCGCCAGCGAAAGCAGTTGGCCAGTACTGTCATAGCTGAAGGTCCACTCGCCCATGGTTACACCATTGAGTGTATCGGTCGCCTTCTCCACCAATCCCTGACTGTTGTAGACCCAGGCAGTGCTATTCTCGCCCGCGGTCGGAACCGCTTTGAACCCCTTGCTACCATTGGCATCATCAGACGCGTACCAGGCATAGGAAAGCAACTGACCTGCGGTGCCATAGGAAAAGTTGTTGATTTGCCCTGGCCGCGTGACACGCACCGGTAGATTCCATGTCGGATGCCACTCCGTGGTCGTGGTCTGGGCGTCGGCCGTGCCGTAGCCCTCGATGCGCTGGGTCTCGCGGCCGAGCGCGTCGTAGCTGTAGCGCGTCTCCTTGTCCGCAAAATCCACTTTGCTCGCGACATTCCCCGCCGTATCGTAGGTCACCGATTTCGCGATGTCTCCGCACGCCGGACAAGGTGCTGAGGCGCCGGTCGCACGCAGCACGTTACCCTGCAGTTCCGACGTGAAGGTGCGACTGGTGCCGTCCGCGGTGGTGACGGAGGTCTGGCCGTTGCCAAGGAAGCCGAGCAGAAATTTGTCGACGCCGCCGGCGTGCTCGGTGCTGGTGGCCCGGCCGAGCGAATCGTAGGCGTAGGTCGCAAAGCGGATGCCCTTTTCGTCGGTGATGCCCGTCAGGGCCCAGCGGTATTGCGCGTTTTCGTAGTGGTACTTGCGCTGGGTGCTGTCAGGATAGGTGACGGTGTTGAGCATGCCATCCGAATCGTAGCCATACTTCAGCACCGCGCCATCCGGCATCGTCGCCGTGTTGACGCGACCCCGTGCGTCATAAGTGAAGCGGATCGTCTGGCCAAACTGATTGCGAACCTCGATCAGCAGATTCGCATAAGGTGCTAGGGTCGTTGGCGTACTGGTATCGCTGTACACAAGCGCGGTCGTCCAGCCATTCCGCTCCTTGCTCAGCAGAAGCTTGCCGCTCGTATCGTAGTCTTCCGTGCGGTCGGTGCGGCGGTCGGTCAGGCGATACCCTTGCCCTGCGCCGCTCGCGTCCGACACGGGCACGACTTGGTCACCCTTGCCGTCCGTCGTGGTCCAGACGCCGTTGCTCAGGGTAAATGCCGACGAGGTACCGTCGGCGCGCAGCGCTCCAAGGCTTGGCGTCGCGCCATGGTATCGAGACAAGTCCAGGCGCCGTTGCCACTCGTGCATCCATAGCGAGCCAAATCCATCGACGGGCCCGACAAGATACGATGAGCGGTAGGTGCGCTTTAGCGTCAGTGGCTGTGGACCAGATCCAACAAAATCTGCTTCATCTTGTCGCTTATGACCGGAACCAACTGAGCACGGATTGCCAACTTCGCAGCTCCGCTCGACCAGCTTGTTTACAGGTACCGTAGTGCCCTGGAGATTCGCTGTAGTGCCCTGAACTGTGCTCCATGGCGAAGGCGGGGTATAGATACCAATGTGATAGGTGGATCCGTTTGGCCGCGGACAATACAATATCGCGGAGAAGTACCTGTAATTGATCGGGACAGCCCCAGTCGGGAGCCCTGTGTACGGGGAGTCCACAGGTCCAACATACCCGCCTGCGTAATACGCTAGCACCGGTGGCTGGACATCAAAGAAATATAGCGCACGTACGATCTTGCCCGCTGGAACGTCTGCGCAGGTCAGGTTTTGCGCCGATGCCGAGCCCGCTATGCCGCATCCCAACATCAGCGCGAGAACACAGATGCTTCGCTTGACCAGAAAGCGTTGCATGAGCGGTGATTGACCGATTGCTCGGGCCAACCACGCGCTAAGCACCGCGAGGACAGCATTTCTCCGTACGAAGCTGTGCATTTCCGACCCTTCCCGTAAGAGCGGCGGTTGCTGGCATGCCGCTTCGTTAGTTTGGCCGCAGTCTAAACATAAGGGCATCGGTCCATGCATCGAATGATGCACATCAGAATTCAACAAAACTGAAATCTAAGATGTATTTTCAGTGTCTATGGCAATAGGCCCGCGCCGACACACGGGCCAAGCCCAAGAGGTTGCTTCCGAACGGCTGCATGACGACAGATTATCGCCATCGGACAGAGAAGAGCTGAACGACGCAGATGGGTCGTTCTGCGACGGTCGCGGCTGGCCAGCAGCCCTCGTCCTCATTTTCCACGCATATCTAGCGCCTGAAGCCGTACTGGAGCGCGCCATGAACGATCTGGGATTGATCACCATGAGTCTGCGCGAAGCTGACCGCTTCAAGGTCATCCAGGCCACCGCCGAGGGATTGCTGCCGCAATGGCGCGCAGCCGAACGGCTCGATCTGACGACGCGTCAGGTCAGGCGCTTGGTGCAACGCTGGCGGATGGACGGCCCCCGTGCTCTGATCCAGGCCCACTACGCCGATTTCGGCCCAACCTTGGCCTGCGAGAAGCTGCGCGAGCGCCATGGCTGGCGTCGACTGGAACGACGGTCAAGCGCCGAAGCAGAAGCAACGGCATAGGGCACAGTGGAAAGCGAGACGACCCGCATTATCGACGCGTGGCGATGCCATGAAAACACACGTCGAGTATATGGGAAACGATTTGCTCGTCGTCCATCTTGCCATATAGGCGCAAGTAGTCGACCGCCGGGTCGCACGTACGCGAGTAATAGGAAAAAAGGATGACGTCGTCGGGAAGCCCCGCGTCCAAGTCACCTGCCTTCTTTGCTTCGCCCACCATCCCCTTCAGAACGCCGTTCAGCCTCAGCACGAGCGTCACATAGTGCAAATTGCGCGTGAGCATATCGCGAACGCTTGGGCTCGTTGAAGGCAGGAACGGCAACCCGCCCTCCAGGCGGACTCGCAACGCCCACGCCAGGAGCGCACGCAAGCGAAACGCCGCAGTTTGCTCTTTCGGCAATCCATCAAGAAATTCCAGCGCACCGTCGACCAAGCGAATCATTGCCGCCCCCACAAGGTCGTCCTTTGACTTGAAGTGCTTGTAGAGGATGGGCTTTGAAATTCCCACCTCGCCCGCGACATCGTCCATCGTCATCAGGTCGAACCCCTTCCCCGCCAGGATACGTGTAGTGGCATCCAGGATTGCGTCCTCGCGCAACCGGAAGGTTTGGTCCTTGAAACTTAGCTTGCGCAGAATACCCATTTGTAAATTTCGTTACTATGCAGTAACCTTCTTTCCGAGACAGTAGGGCTATGGTAGCACCCCGGTCAGACGGCGCATCAATAACTGCAAAAAAACTAGGAAGGTGGCTCGTGAGCGCTTCTTCAGTCACTCAAACGGGATTGCGAATTGCTGTGGTTGGCGCCGGGATCTCAGGTTTGGCGAGCGCCTGGATGCTTGCACGGGATCACGCCGTCACGCTTTTCGAGGCGGGCAACTATCTTGGCGGTCATTCCAACACGGTGGACGTGTCCCTTGATGGCCACCTTTGTCCGGTAGACACCGGCTTCCTCGTATTCAACGAGCGCACATACCCGAATCTGGTTGGGATGTTCGAGGCGCTTGGCGTACGGTCTCATGCGAGCGATATGTCTTTCGCTGTTTCACTCGATGAGGGACGTCTTGAATGGGCTGGCACGAATTTGAGCACCGTCTTTGCACAACGACGCAACGCCTTTTCACCGACCTTTCTCGGCATGCTGCGCGACATCGCGCGATTTAACGGTGCCGCCCAACGCCATCTCGCGTTCGCCGAGCGCAGCGGCTGTTCAGTGGGTGACCTGTTGACGGCCGGCCAATATGGACAGCCCTTCCGTCACCATTACCTGCTGCCCATGGCCTCCGCCATCTGGTCGTGCGCGACAACCGACGTCCTGCGCTTCCCGGCGGCCACCTTCCTGCGCTTTTGCTTGAATCACGCGCTTCTGCAAGTTCGCAACCGCCCGCAGTGGCGCACGGTCGCCGGCGGCGCGCGCGAATATGTCAGACGCATCGCCGCGCATCTCGACGACATCCGGCTGGGCGTTGCCGTGCGTGCGGTACGCCGGGACGAAACCGGCGTGACGGTTATGACCGACGAAGGCTCTGCGCGGTTCGATGCCATCGTGCTCGCATCGCACGCCCCGGATACCCTCAGAATGCTGGCGGATGCGACACCAGAGGAACGAGCGGTACTGGGCAGTGTGCGCTACGCCCCGAATGTCGCGATCTTGCACACCGATGCAACGCTGCTGCCCAGGCGCTCCCGTGTATGGTCCGCCTGGAATTACCTCGGTCGCCGCCATGACGATGCCGAGCGTGCAGTGTGCGTGAGCTACCTTCTCAACCAGTTGCAACCGCTGCCGTTTCGCTCGCCCGTCGTGGTGACGCTCAACGCCTACCGGGACCCGGCTCCCGGCACGGAGTTGCGTCGCTTTCACTACGAGCATCCTCTCTTCGACCTCGCTGCCATTGCAGCGCAGCGGCAACTACCCGCGTTGCAAGGCAAACGACGGACATGGTACGCCGGCGCCTGGACAGGCTACGGCTTTCACGAAGACGGCTTGAAATCGGCGCTGAGAGTGGCTCGCGATTTTGGCGCCTTGCCAACCTGGTCAAAACTATGAAGCCCTCTACGTTGCTCCTGCGATGCCGCGTCATGCACGACCGCCTGCGCCCCGCCCGCAACCGCTTCGTGTATCCCGTCTTTTGCCTGCGCGTCAATGTCGATGAGCTGGCTGGCCTGCAACAGTGGTGGTTCGGCGTGGACCGCCATAGGCTGTTCAGCCTGCATCTGCGCGACTACGGACCGCGCGACGGCACAAGCCTGAGCAACTGGATTCGTCCACGCCTGGCTGCCCTGGGGCTGCCCTGCGACGGACCGGTCTGGTTGCAGACCACGCCGCGCATTTTCGGATACGTCTTCAACCCTGTCAGCTTCTGGTATTGCTACGACAACGCTGGCGCGCTGCGGGCGCTTGTCGCCGAAGTGAACAACACCTTCGGGCATCACCACGCTTACCTGGTGACGGCACCGGACCTGGGAGCCATCCAGGCTCACACAGTACTCGCTACCCGCAAGCTCCTGCATGTGTCACCGTTCAACACCGTGCAGGGACACTACGCGTTTCAAATACGCGAGACGGAAAGTACCGCGTATGCCGGCGTCGATTACTACGACGACAACGGCCTGGTGCTTCGCACCTCGATCGGTGGCGAGAAATCGCCGATGACCTTGCGTCGCATGCTGCTTGCCCTGGCAGGGCAGCCCTGGGCCGCGCTCTCCGTCATCGTACGCATTCACTGGCAGGCATTTCGCCTCTGGAGGATGTCAGTGCCCTTTCACGGCAAGCACCCGCCTTCGGTACCTCCCGCCCGCTAAGCCCGTCCCTGCGCAAAATCGTTCCGACACACATGAACCGTCTTCCGTCCAGCCAGCGTGCACTGCTACAACCTTGCATCTCAGCCATGCTGCCGTCGCGGACATCCGTGTTTGCCCGGATGTTCCTGGCCGCGCTTCAGCGCCTGGCCGTGGGCCATCTGGTGCTCCTACGGCCGGACGGGGAGGAGACGATCTACGGCGATCCGCATGAAGCGCCGGGGGCTCGGCTGACGCTTCTGGACTGGCGCGCGTGCGAAGCGGTGCTGCGCGCAGGCGATATCGGCTTTGCCGAAGCCTACCGCGCCGGATGGGTGGACACGCCCGATCTGGTCGCCCTGCTGCTCCTGGCCCTTGAGAATGAATCCGTCCTGGCCAACGCTATCGGGGGGGCATGGCTGAGCCGCCGCTGGTATCAACTGCGGCATACGTTCCGCAGGAACACCCGCGGCGGAAGCCGGCGCAATATCCACGCTCACTACGATCTGGGCAATCCCTTCTATGCCCTGTGGCTCGACGATACGTGGAGCTATTCCTCCGCATACTTCGCCGGCCAGAACGAGCGGCCATTGGCAGAAGCTCAGGAAGCCAAATACGCGCACATTTGCGAAGTACTCGGGTTGAAGCCCGGCATGCGCGTTCTGGAGATCGGGTGTGGTTGGGGCGGCTTTGCGATACATGCGGCTAGACGCGGCATACACGTGCACGGCGTGACGATCTCCAACGCCCAGCTGACACAGGCGAACGTGCGCATCGAAGCGGCTGGCCTGACGAAACTCGTCAGTCTCGAGTTGCGCGATTATCGCGATCTTCAGGGTACCTACGATGCCATCGTATCCATCGAGATGTTCGAGGCAGTCGGGATACCCTATTGGCCCACCTTTTTCGAGCAGCTCTGCCGGCGGCTTCGCCCGGGTGGCCAGGCACTGGTGCAGTCGATCACGATCGACGACGCGCGCTTCAATGCGTATCGATATGGCAGCGACTTTATCCGCGAGTACATCTTTCCCGGTGGCATGCTCCCGAGCCCGCAGCAATTTGCCAGAGCCGCGCAGCGAGCTGGCCTCTCCAGCCTGCCAGTATTGGCCTTCGGTAAAGACTATGCCGAAACGCTCCGACGATGGCGTGAGCGCTTTGAAACCGAAGCCGGCGCAATTCTGGCACTCGGATTCGACGAGGCATTCCTGCGCATGTGGCGTCTCTATCTGTGCTATTGCGAGGCGGGCTTCGACGCAGGTCGCATCGACGTCATGCAGTTCCTCCTGACACGCGGGGGCTAGCATGACGCGACACCTCGTAGCACTCGCGCTTGCAATGGCCGCTCTGCCCGGTATCGCGGCCGAGTCGTGGCGGGACGCCCTGCCGCAGGCGCAAATGATTGGCCAGGGTGATTACCGCTGGCTGGGGATACTCATCTACGAAGCGCAGCTATGGCGCGACCCATCGCCCATCTCCAACGACCCAGCAGCGGTATTCAACGGTCCTTTCGCGCTACACCTTATCTATGCAAGAGACATCGGGGCACCGCGCCTGGTGGACACGAGTGTCGAGGAAATGCAGCGTATCTCGGGCAATGCGTTGCCCGAATCGACCATTGGCCGGTGGCGACGGGCTCTTGCGCGTGTCTTGGTCGACGTGCGTGCCGGTGATCGCCTCACTGGCGTGTACGCGCCAGCGCTGGGCGCACGCTTTTTCGCCAACGACCGCGAGACCGGCCACATCGCCGACCCCGAGCTTGCCCATGCATTTTTCTCTATCTGGCTTGGACCCGCGACCCGGGACCCAGCATTGCGCCAGAAGCTCCTTGGGCCTGCCAGATGACGGTACGTTCGGCTCAGCTCATCGCCTACGGTGCCTTGGGCCTTCCTCTCGCCATGGTCGCGTTGCCGATATACGTTCAGGCCCCTGCCTACTACGCCTCTCGCCTTGGCATGCCTCTGTCCACGGCCGGCCTCATTTTGTTTCTGGCCCGCCTCGTCGATACAGCACAGGACCCGCTATTCGGCCGCTGGGCAGATGCGCTGGCAAGCAGCGGCCGCCTGAGTGCGGCGTTATGGATCAGTGCAGCATGCCTGGTCGCTGCCTTTGCGGCCTTGTGGATGCCAATGGCGCAAGGCACGGCCCTGGTCATCTGGTTTGCCGCCGCCTTGATCGCTGTACACGCTGCCCATAGCTTCATGAACGTCACGTACCTCGCCTGGGGCGCAAAGCTAGGGGGTGATAGCGATGTATTGACCCGGGCTGCAGCCTGGCGCGAAGGCGCTGGCGTCCTGGGCGTCCTCATTGCCAGTGCGGGCCCCTCATGGCTTCTCGCCAGCGAGGATTCAGGGCAGCAAAATGCCTTGATCCCGTTCATTGCGCTCTTCGGAATACTGATAATCGGAGCGCTCTGGATGCTGCGCTTTGCGCCGCCCTGGCAGATACCAGCCGTACACCGGCATCGCTCGAGGCATGGGAGGACAGATACTGCCCTCCAGACCGCGTGGAGAAACGTGCGCCACAACGGCTCGTTCCGCAAGATCCTGGTGCCCTATTTCTTGAACGGACTCTCTGTCGCCATACCCGCTTCCCTGGCCGTTTTCTTTATCGAGGATCGGCTGCAAGCGGTGCAGTGGGTCGCGCCCTGTCTCGGGGTGTATTTCCTGGCGGCCGCCCTGGGCCTGCCACTATGGGTGCGGTTATCCAGGCGCGTAGGCCCCCAGCGTGCCTGGCGCACCGCAATGGGCCTGGCGATCGGGGCGTTCGTGTGGACGACGACGCTCGGGCCCGGAGATCTCATACCGTTCCTCGTGGCATGCGTTGGATGTGGACTCGCACTCGGGGCGGATCTGGCATTGCCGCCGGTCCTGCTGGCCCAGTGCATTCCCAATGGCGAAGGGTCGGGCGCCTACTTCGGAATCTGGACCCTGATCGGCAAGCTGTGCCTGGCTCTGTCGGCACTGATGCTTCCCGCGCTGGCCTGGCTGGGCTATCAGCCAGGCGCTGCCGCCATCGGCGCACCCGGCATGGCACTCGCGCTCGCCTACGCTGGCCTACCCTGCCTGCTCAAATTCTGGGCGCTTGTCGCGTTACGCACGATAACGCCGACAGCAAAAGTCAGAGAGGAACTCCAATGAAACCGCACCTCGCGATCATTCTTGGCGCCGCTACGATTTTCGGTTCGGCATGTACCACTCCGGATGTCAGCCTGTACGCCGAGGAGCGTCCGGCTTTGGACGTGACCCAGTTCTTTGCAGGCAAGACCGAAGCCTGGGGCATGTTCCAAAAGCGCAACGGCGAGATCGTCAAACGCTTTCACGTGGCGCTCGAAGGCCAGATGTCGCAGGATCGATTCGTCCTGCACGAAACGTTTCGCTACAGCGACGGCACAACACAGGAACGTACCTGGACACTGAACCGCGAACAAGACGGCACCTGGCGTGGCAAAGCACCGGATGTCGTTGGTGTGGCAACCGGTGAATCTGCCGGCAACGTCTTGCGGTGGCGCTACACGTTGCAGCTTCCGGTCGAAGGAAAAGTCTACGACGTTCAGTTCGACGACATGATGGTGCTCATCGACCCGCAAACGATGATCAATCGGGCGCGCGTCACGAAGTTCGGCTTCGACGTCGGGCAGGTCACGGTGGTTTTTCGTCGCGCGGCGCCGTAGGAGTACAAGCATGGTCTTCGGGCTGAACCTTAACCCTCGCCTGCGCGACTGGCATGGCAAGCGCGTCTGGCTGGTCGGCGCCTCGAGCGGGATCGGGGCCGCACTCGCCCGGGATTTGCTTTCGAAAGGGGCATGGGTCGCGGTGTCGGCGCGTCGCGCTGGCGCACTGCTGGCGGTGGTCGAAGGACATCCCAATGGCGTCGTGCTGACCATGGATGTGCGCCAGCCTCAAGATTGGAAAGCGACCCACGACGCGCTTTGTGAAACTTGGCAAGGACTCGACCTGGTGGTCTTCTGCGCGGCAGATTACCGCCCCCTAAGCCCTTGGGAATTGAATGCGCGAGAAGCGCACGACACGATAGAAACCAATGTTTGCGGCGTGTATTACGGGCTGACGGCCGTTCTACCTGCGATGCGTTTGCGGCGCTCGGGCGGTATCGCCATCGTGGCAAGCGTCGCAGGCTATGTCGGCTTACCCAACGCCACGCTATATGGACCGTCCAAGGCGGCCCTGATTAACCTGGCAGAGCTCTTGTACGCGGAACTCCATGCGCACGGCCTCGGCGTGTATCTGATCAACCCGGGCTTCGTCAAATCGCGCCTGACGGCACGCAACGCCTTCCGAATGCCCGCGCTCATGACGCCAGAAGCCGCAGCCGAAGCGATTGTCGACGGGTTCGAACAAGGCCGATTCGAAATCGCATTCCCGCAACGATTTACGCGCCTGGTTCGCCTCGTCAGTCTACTGCCGTACCGGTTTAGCCTTGGCCTGTTGCAGCGATTAACCCGTGCATCATGAACGCATCGTCCGACATGCCCGATCAACATACCCCGACACCCGATACCCTCTTCCAGTTACTGACGTGGTACGAGGGGCTATCGCCGGCCTCGCTCGCGCATCTGGAACACTATTACGCGCCGCATGCGCGCTTCTGCGACCCGTTTAACGACGTCTGCGGAGCCGCCTCGATCCGAGCGGTCTTTGAGCATATGTTCGAGAGTGTCGAGACGCCACGTTTTTCGATCCAGGCACGCGCGAGCAGTGGGCGTGAAGCATTTGTTGCGTGGAGGTTCACGGGGAAAGTGCGCCGGCATCCCTTCGACGTACCTGGCTGCACCCAGCTTTCCTTTGATGACGACGGCCTTGTTTCAAGCCATCAAGACTTCTGGGACGCTGCCACACTGTGGCGTCAGTTGCCGCTCATCGGCGCTCCCGCAGCGTGGCTGTGCAAACGCTTTTCAGCAACAGTTGCATGACACATGCGTCCGAGCGGGCTCTGTCGTACCGTCATGCCCCGCTCAGACGTCTGGCGAATTTCCGAACCATGGCCACCATTGTTGTCATCGACGACGAGTCAATGAATGCCGATGTGATGGCCTTCATGCTTTCGGCGGAAGGGTTTTCAGTGCGAACCGCCGCCGATGGCGAAGCAGGTCTGCGTTTGGTGGTAGAGATTCATCCGGACTTGATCATCACGGACTTTATGATGCCTCTTATGACGGGGCTTGAACTTGCGCAGGAGCTGCGAGCCAACGCCACCACCGCTCATATTCCCGTCGTGCTATTGACTGCTGCTCAGGCAGAGTTCGGCCGCCGTTATCCACACCTGTTTGACGCCGTCTTTGCAAAGCCTTGTCTTCCCTCAGACATTATCGGCGCGGTGTCGCGACTACTGAAGAGCCAAACCAGTCGTCGAATATAAGGCATTCATAACTCACAATGGCTGATGCTTGGGCAGCCAATCTGAAAGCACACAATTAGCCACACCATCAAGGAGTTTGCTGGCCCGCAAGGACGGCGTCTCCCAATGCCAACATGGTTCTCCATGTGGGGATTCGTCTGGAGTCGCGCTAACTTCGGACGTTTATTTCGATGTACCGAGAGACGGGGATGGGTCGCGAACCGCCGATTGAGCTGGGCCCGGCCTGTAAATGGTGGGCGAGGGCCGGTCCGGCCACTTTCGGCCGTTGCTATTTTCTCCGCGAGCGTCTCACATCCCGTCACGAACTGCCCCTAACGACAGCCAGTTGGTCAAGATGCACGCTCCCGAAACTACCGTTGAGCAACTAGCCCCCACCACCGTGGGGTCAGGACTTGTCTGCGAAGTGCTGATGACCCCCAATAACTCGCCATCAAGAGCCATCGCTTGGTGGGCCGACAAGTCGGTCGACCCGATGACGGGGAAACCACTGCAGGCATGAACACACTGACAAGCATTCTCCAGGGCCTCGCGATCGCATCGATGTTGGCGGGCTGCGCGCGTTCGTATCCAGCAGCACACTTCCCTTGGCCACCATTGTGCGAGCCAATGTGATGTTCCTCGACGCACAACATGCACCAATCGCCGCCGCTCGCGAAGCATCGCTGACGCTTGAACGTCGCGTATTCCGGACGTCGTATGGTGACGGCATCTTTGTGGGACCTCCGGCAGCCACCTACGCGATTGTCTATACCGCAGCCCGCGATCCGCGCGAGCAATCGCCACGTCCGAAAACGGTACACGCTATGCCATCTCCTTCTCGTATACAGGCGATGTGGACGTGCTGTTGAAGAAGGCGCCGCAATGATGCCCATTGATGCACGCATCGTGGCGATTGCCACGCAGGGCAGCCAAGTGAAGACAATCCCTGCGGACGGCGTTGTCCGTATTCCGCTCTGCGTAGGCTAACGCCACGCCAGCCACGCCGCCGGTCCACGCGCTGGTATCAACTACACAGGGGCATCACGAGTGCCGCGGGTTTCCGGCGAGCTGGAGCGGCTGCTTTCAGCATGGCAACAGTCATCTTCAAGTAGACCCCAAGGGGCGGCAGGGGTCGGGAGCCGCAAGGACCGGGGCCGGCTGCGGTCATTCGGGTAAGCTCGCGAAGCTTGACGTTATCACATAGGGAACACGAATCCCGCCCGAAACGCTTTCAATTCAGCCCACTTTCTATTCATTCAGAGGGATTGCATGGGATATGACGTTCATATTACTCGACGTGAAAATTGGTTTGAAGAAGCCGGCCCAGAGATTGAGCTATCAGAATGGTTGAAGCTCGTCGAAAGCGATTCAGAAATGCGCCTTGATGGCTACGCCGAGGCACCTCTCAAGGATGGAGACGTTCTACGCGTTGAAGAGAGCGGCCTCTCCACATGGACTGCATATTCTCGGCATGGGCGGGATCAAGGTAAAGCCTGGTTCTCCTTCAGCAGCGGAAACATCATAGTGAAGAACCCAGATCCAGAGATCCTTCGAAAGATGTGGCAGCTATCGAAGCCGCTGTCGGCCAGAGTTCAGGGAGATGATGGTGAACTTTACGATCAGGACGGCGAAGTCGTTCCGCACAAGGAAACCGGTCATCCCCCCTCAAAACCGTGGTGGAAGCGCTGGTCCTGAACCGTTGAGCCACTCCGGCTGCCTACTGTAGGCGCGCTGGCGAAATCAGGTAAGCCACCGCTTTAGCCACAGAATTAATGTGCTTTTAGGATCACTAAAAGGGTGCGGGCGCCTGAGTGTTTGAGGTTGCCAATATAAGCCGGTAAAGTGATCTTGGTGGCGGAATACGGGTTGCCTTAGATAGGAGCAAAGCGATGTCGTCCAGGGATATTGAGCAAACCTTGCTGAGCCGCTGTGCAGCAGCGGCACGGGGCGAGCTCGCGCGCGCTAGCGACCAACGTGAAGCAAACGTCTTCCGTCTAGCCTCGATGGTCCTTCGACCAAGGATGCCGCCAGAGGCTAACAGGCTTTTGACCGTCAGCGAATCATATTTCAGCCAGCATCCCACAGATCGTGTGGCGAGCGGCGACGTTGTTCGGAATGGTTGGGTGCTGAGTGTTCCGCGTCTTCGGGACATGTTGACCATGCGCCTGCGCCACGCTTGATATGTCTGACGGCTTCTACACCCATACCGCTCTGGCTGAGGGCCTTCGGGATTTGTTGGCGCAACTCGAAGGACGTCTGTCGCTAAAGAAGCCGCTGACCGCGTACCTGGCGGGCGGAATGGCTGTGCATCTGTACACAGCCACCAGGGTGACTACAGATGTCGACGCCGAGTTCGCCGGGCGCGTGATGCTACCGCAGGACTTGCTCGTGGACGTGAAGCTCGAGGACGGTGTCACGCAAGCGATCTACCTAGACACCAACTACAACCCTAGGTTGGCCCTAATGCACGAGGACTACCAGGAAGACTCGATTCCGGTAGATCTGGGTCTTAAGCTAATCCGTGTGCGAGTCCTCTCACCGACCGATCTGGCCGTCAGCAAGATCGGTCGCCTAGCCGACAACGACCGGGAAGATATTCGGGCGCTGGTGTCGGAAGGCCTTACTTCGGCCGCGGAGATCGAGGCACGGGCTACGGAAGCCCTTGGTGGCTATGTCGGCGGTATTGAGATGCTACGCGCAAACCTGCGGGATGCCGTCGCCATAGCTCAGGATGAAGAGATGGCGATGGACGCCAACCGGGTGGTGGATCCGCCAAAACGCTAAAGTGCCAATGCTGTCGGGCGTCGTTTGTTGGGCCTATCATAAATTTTGAACGCCATAAAATCATCTATGGCGCCCGAGCGCATGTGGGCACCCCGGACTGCCCCGACTATCTGAGCAAGTAATCGGCGATAATCGCGACCGAGGCAAGACCGCCAAGGATGACTAGGACTACGCCGCCCAGCTTCTTGAGCCCCTTGGCGGCAAACGCATCGTTCCTGCAAGCTGATCGGCTAACAACAGGCCCTAGAGGCAAGTTTGTGTCCCTATTCGGTATCCCATCGCCCTATAGCCGCGCTGCCTCTTCTCCCACATGCGTAGCAGTGCTGGGTGACCAGCGTCTATGAAGTCGATAATCCGAACATCAGTCTTGCTGGCGTGTTCCCGGTGCAATCGCCCCGCGTATTGTTGCAGCGTACCCCTCCAGGAAATCGGCATGGCCAGCACCAGGGTATTCAGTGGCGGATGGTCGAAGCCTTCGCCAACAAGTTTTCCCGTAGCCAACAAGATGCGAGGCACATCTGGCGGTAGTGCTTCCAACTGACCGATAAGGTGCGCTCGCTGCGTCTTCGACATTCGACCGTGCAGGACCATTGGTGACGGTACATGACCGCCCAAGGCTGACACGATGGCGTCGAGATGCTCGGTGCGTTCAGTCAGCACCAGGACCTTGCGGCCTTGCTCGATGTCGTGACATTTCGATGGAGGCCGTGCGAACTTGCAATACCGGGCCGGGGGCCGAGATCTAGTCTTGCGCCTGCGCCGCACACACCATGCCGCGCGCACCGGATCGAGCTCCACTCGCGCGATCGCGGCCCAATCCAACCTTCCTCGGAAAATGCCTGCCATGAAACTCTACTACCACCATCTGTCTGGCCATTCGCACCGCGTGCGCCTGTTCCTGTCGCTGCTGGGCGTGGAATACGAGGCGATCGAGGTCGACCTAGCCGCTGGTGCGCACAAATCTCCTGAATACCTGAGGCTGAACCGCTTCGGGCAAGTGCCGGTGCTCGTGGACGGCGACGACATCATTGCCGATTCGAATGCGATCCTCGTCTATCTTGCCAAAAAGCTTGGTGAGACGAACTGGTTGCCTGAGGCGCCTGTGCCGGCTGCGTCCGTGCAGCGCTGGTTGTCCATCGCGGCAGGTGAAATTGCCTATGGCCCAGCCGCGGCGCGGCTTATCACCGTATTCGGCGCGCGCTACAACGCGGAGGAAGTGATCGGACGCTCGCACGCCATACTCAAGCTGATCGAGGCCGAACTCGAAGGCTGCAACTTTCTGGCACAAGACCAGCCCACCATCGCAGACGTGGCGCTCTATGGTTACATTGCAAGGGCGCCAGAAGGAAACGTCGACCTCTCCACGTATCGCAACGTCAATGCCTGGTTGCAGCGAGTCGAGTCCCTGCCCCGCTTTCTCGCGTTCGCGAAGACGCCCGCTGGGCTTGCCGCAGGCCAGTGAGCCGCACATGTTCAGCACCCCTGAAACCCGATGGAGGCAATTCGATGGCAACGGATATCGAGAACGAGGCTTCGCCCTGGCATACAGGAGAGCTAACGATGCAACGGCAACTAGGCGTCGCCGAGCGCATGCTCGATGTCGGGCGACGGGTGATCCGCAGATACATGCCGGACCAACACCGGCAGTTCTTCGAGGGGCTGCCGTTCCTGGTGCTCGGCACTGTCGGCGATGACGGTGCTCCCTGGGCCACGGTCATCGCCGGTCGTCCCGGCTTCATGCAGTCTCCTGCCAGCACGTTGCTGCATGTCGATGTGAGGACGGACCCGCGGGACCCCGCCACGGCGGGACTGGCCAACGGTGCCAGCGTCGGCCTGCTCGGCGTGGAGTTCCAGACGCGCCGACGCAATCGCATGAACGGTGTGGTGACAAACCGGACCGGCAGTGGATTCGACGTGACCGTGGCCCAGAGCTTCGGCAATTGCCCGCAGTACCTTCAACTGCGAGAGCCGGCGTTCGCGCGAAACCCGTCCGAGCTGTCAACAGCACCCGCTCAGAAACTGGCCGCACTCGGTGCGCGCGAGCGTGCGCTGATTGGCGCGGCGGACATGCTGTTCGTGGCTTCGTACGTCGACGGCGAGGCTGGCAACCCCCGACAGGTCGATGTCTCTAGCCGCGGTGGCAGAGCCGGATTCGTACGCGTGGGCGAAGATGGCGTGCTCACCGTACCGGACTTTGCCGGCAACCTGTTCTTCGCTACGCTCGGCAATCTCCTGGTCAATCCAAGGGCGAGCGTGGCCTTCGTCGACTTTGAGACAGGCGACATGCTCCAGTTGAGCGGCACCGCGTCCGTCACGCTTGACGATCCCGAAATAGGTGCATTTCAGGGTGCCGAGCGGCTTTGGCGTTTTTCGCCGCAGCACATTGTATTCCGACCCGATGCCTTGCCGGTACGCTGGACGTTCCTGCCGAACGGATGGTCACCCAATTCGCTGCTGACTGGGAGCTGGGATCAAGCCGCCGAGCGTTTGAAAGCCGCTGCCCTGGCCAACGCATGGAGACCGTTCCGGGTTGTCGATATCGTCGACGAATCCTCCACGATCCGCTCGTTCCATCTGCAGCCGGACGATGACGCCGGCCTAATTCCGCACGTGGCAGGACAGCACCTGCCGATCCGCGTCACACCGCCCGCCTGCGGCAAGCCGGTCATCCGGACCTATACGATCTCCGTGGCGCCGTCGGACGGCAGCTATCGGATCAGCGTGAAGCGCGAGGGACTGGTCTCCGCACTCCTCCACGACACGCTGCGGGTGGGCAGCGTGATCGAGGCGCGTGCGCCGGCGGGTCAGTTCGTGGTCGACGCCGCCGAGCGCAGGCCAGCCGTGTTATTGGCCGCAGGGGTGGGTATCACGCCGCTGCTTGCAATGCTTCGGCACGTGGTCTACGAAGGGATGCGCAAGCGCAGGATTCGCGAGACATGGATTTTCCAGTCCGCAAGATCCCTGGGCGAACGGGCGTTCAGCGAAGAACTCCGGCGCCTGGCCGAATCGGCCGGTGGAAAGGTGCACCTGGTGCGGGTGCTGTCGGAAGTCGGCGACGCCGTGGAAGGCAAGGACTATGACATCGCCGGGCGCATCGACGTCGCGCTGCTGCGCCGCACGCTGCCGTTCGACGATTACGACTTCTATCTGTGCGGCCCGCCAGGGTTCATGCAGGCCACCTACGACGGCTTGCGCGATCTCAATGTTGCCGACTCGCGTATTCATGCCGAGGCCTTCGGGCCAGCCGGACTCACCCGGCAACAGGAAACCGCCACGGCGGCGATGGCGGGCAGACCCGTCCGAAGCGCCGCGCAGGAAGCAACGCCGGTGGCCTTCGTCCGCTCTGGCAAGGAGGCCCGTTGGAGCCCGGGTCTTGGCACGCTGCTGGAACTCGCCGAGACACGCGGCCTCAGCCCCGAGTTCAGTTGCCGTGGCGGTTCGTGCGGCACCTGCCGCACGAAGATCGTCGAAGGCGCCGTGGCCTATTCTGTCGTCCCCGGCTTCATCACCGATGACGACGAAGCGCTCATTTGCTGCGCCGTGCCCGCCGACCAGGCGTCCGGCGGCGGTCCGCGCCTGCTGCTGGATCTCTGACCCCGCTTGCCGGCCCGCGCTGAGGTAAGCTTGTGCCCGCGCAATCACGGCGGGGAATTTGCAGACATGGGCATTCGCGAGATCGAAATCTTTCGTGCAGTGATGACGTCTGGCAGCATGAGCAAGGCGGCCGTGCTGCTTGGAGTCTCCCAGCCGGCCGTCAGTCAGGCCATCCGCAAGCTTGAGGGTGCCGCCGCCATCAGCCTCTTCTCGCGGACACGTGGCCGGCTCGAGCCCACCCCCGCTGCCAGCGCGTTGATGAGCGACGTCGACCGATTCTTCGCCGGCTACGAATACATCGAACATCGCATACGGAGCCTGCGATCGTATGGGCTCGGGCGTCTGACCGTCGCCATCAACCCGGCTTTCGGGCTCGGCTTCATCTCGCGGGCGATTGCCGCCTTCGAAGCGCACAAGCGCGGCGTGCAGGTGTCGCTCCAGGTCATGAACACGCATGAGGTCCACGAGACCGTGTCCGCGGGCAAAGTGGATTTTGGTCTGATGGCAACCGGCCTATCCATGGCCGGACTCGAGCATTCGCCGTTTGCCCACTTGCGCGCGGTGGTGGTAATGCGCGACGGCCATCCGCTGGCACGTCGGCGCATGGTGTCACCGCAGGATCTGGAACGGCTACCCTTCATCGCGCTGAACTCGGCTGACCCCACTCGGGTCTCGCTGGAAACCCGATTTGGCGAGACCGGCGTCTTTCTCAAGCCATTGGTGGAGACGCCCAATTCGCATACGGTCTGCGAACTGGCACTGGCGGGTGTGGGTGTTGGCGTGTCGCACCCGCTGGTCGCGGCCGAATACATGGACCGAGGGCTGACGATTCGGCCGCTATCGGTCGACGTGGTGCTGAACAGTGTCATCGCATTCCGTGCGGGCTCGCCGCTTTCTGAACATGCCAAGGGGGTTATCCGTCAGATGCGTGTGCAACTCGCGCAGGAATCTTCCGCGCTTGCCGCCAAAATGGCCGCCTGAAGCGGCGCCCCACGCCCGCCCTAATCTGCCACCCTACTCCGCGGGCGTACCAGCTTGATCAATCGCGGCAGCTAGCACCGCCGACCCCATAAGCGCAGCTTATCGACCACCTCGGTAGACGATATTGCGTTGCGGCGAAGCGCTTACGAAAATGGCTGCACGAGCACCCTATTAGTCCTGCCTATGGACGACCATCCGGCCAGTTGCGCCGGCTCGCTGGCCGCCCAACAGGCCGGCGCACCCTGACTTTCCCAACAGCCATGAGACGCGATTTCTCCTGTGCCGATGCCACTGCCATAACCGTTGCCGATGCGCAGGGGCGGCCCGGCACGCATGCGGCGATGCAGATGAGGCACGGGAGCGAGGCCGAGCCAGAGTGGCGCTGTAATGCCGCTCTGTTGTGGGAGGAATCTGCGGCCGTCTGCGGCTGGAAACGGTGGAGCGACCGACGCAGGGAACCGCGCACGCTCACGTCGCCCTTACTGGACCGCCACTACACCATCGAAGTTTTGTTGTCCGATACGGTGGTCGATTGCCACATGCGTGGCGCGGACGCGTTCACGCGCGGCGGGCTATTCGGGGCCGCACAGGTCACACCGCCCGGCGAGCGGGTACGCTGCCGATTCGAGCGGCCAATGGAATCGGTGATCCTTTACGTACCCACCGCCACGATGTGTGAAACGCTGAATCGGTGCCAGGCGCACATGCCTGCCGGATTCACGCTCGAAGATCCGCGCTTCCGAGCCGACCCTATCCTGGGGCGCTTCGTCGGCGCATTGTCCGAAGCAGTAAGCCTGCAGGATCCCTCGACGACGCTGTTCATCGAACATGCGTGCCGGACCGTCATCGCCTACCTTGTGCGTGCGCAGCTGCAAGCGGCGCGCACCGCTGGCAGGCCGGTGGGGCTGCAGGCGTGGCGGCTGCGCAAGGCGATGGACTTCATCGGTGCCAACGCTACCGAGGCCATCTCGCTGCAGGCGATGGCGGACCACGTCGGGCTCAGCCGCATGCATTTCGCGGCACAGTTTCTGCTAGCAACCGGCATGACGCCGCACACCTACCTTACGGAGGCGCGGCTCGAGATCGCGAAGCGGCTGCTGTCGGAGGGACGGCTCGCGCTGGCGGCAGTCGCGGTGCAGACCGGATTCCACTCGCAGGCGCATTTCACCAACGTGTTTCGCAAGTCTACAGGCACCACGCCAGGGCGATGGCGTGCACAGGCTATGGATGCCGAAATCCCGCGCCTGCAAACGGTCCGTGCCTTAACCTTGACATCGAACGGCTCGACATCGAATGCCTTGCCGCCGAACTCGGCACGCTAGCCCCAGGCCACCGGCCATCCGCGTACGTGGTCGACCCGACAAGTGCAAACGCTTGCCATACTGCGCCACTCCATCCCCCGGGGGTATGTCTCGGCCAATGACTGCTACGCGCATCGGTCGCAGTGGGGGCGTGACATGCCGACGCACGGCCGGAGCGGTGAAGGTCCGCCTGGCCGCCGACAGTTCGTCGGGCCCACTCTTCGACTCATCGGAAGAAAAACTGGTTTCTCAAGCCTACTCCACACGCTTCGATTTCAGGCGGTCCTCTTTATTAGCTTTTTCGAATAGCCATTTAGGTCAACTCGGCAGAAAGCCGAGGCTGAATTCCACACGTGTGTAGTAACGCCCGCAGGGCGTATGCAACACACAATAAAAGTGCCGATTAAGTAACTTACGCAGCCTTAGTCCGGGGCGTCGCGACACAGCGTATACCGATACTCCCTGTTGTAACGAGGAAATGGCTAGTAGAGAGGCCCCGAAGGTCGCCAACGGCGACATGGCGCTTGGCCAGCACACGTCGACTGTGTGTGTCCCCAGTGTTTCCGGGGTACCTGCGCGAAGCGCCGCATCAGGAATCGACGAAAATTTCACCACACTCACAAGTGCGCGCCGAACACATCTGCAAAAGGGCCGTATCGCGCAGCGTGGTGCTCAGCCACCACTTGCCATTCTCTGTTCCGAGCGAACCGACCTGGATGTAAGCGTCGTCCTGGGCCAACTTTGAGCGAATCCGTTCCTCGGCCCGTTCCGCCCACGATTTGCCAGAGATTCGGCGCATCGCCCATGCGACCGCTTCCGGCGATCCATTCTGATAGAACCAGTAGTCCGCAGCGACAGCCCCCTTGTCTGCCGAGACCGTTTTGAGAAAATCATGGATGTTGTCTGGCGCGCCCGCTCGGCGCGGGATAATCCCAACCGCACCAAACAATCCCAAATCGGATGGAAGCCCCCAGCGAATAGGCGGCAGCAACTTTCATGTCGAGGTTTTTCTCTCGCGTGACATCGCCAAATGGATTGCCGGTCAACTCAGGCACATAGGTGGACAGCTTTGCTTCGGGATCGAGTCGGCCTTTGACAATCAGCATGGCCGCCATTAGGCCGGTCACCGATTTGGCACCTAACTCGACCACGGTTGCAGGCTACTGCTTTTATAGCCAAGTCGGCACCTGCGAAACGCTGATGCAGCAAAAAGGCGAATCTTGAAAAGACCTTCGCCCCGGGTTGTGCCGGCGAAGAGACGGCCGGCACGCCCTGAATCGCCAGCCCCATCTCTCTTTACTTAGCCGTCGTCAAGCCGCCGGACACAGCTTGGCATCCACCGTGCGCAGCAGCGGGCGTCCTGAAGCCTTGCCTGTGGTTGCGCCGTTCTCCACCGTCGGCTGGCCGTTGACCAACGTCATTACGACTCCCACCGACAACTGCGCCGGTGAGGTGTAGGTTGCCATGGCCTTGTACTTAGCCGGGTCGAGCACTACCACATCGGCAAAGTAGTCAGCCTTCAATCGACCACGCCCCGTCAGCCCCAGCGTGTCGGCGGTCAACGCCGAACTGCTGCGGACGAACTGCGCTAGCGTGATGGTCTTCTGCCTGACAACGTACTCGGCGTACTTATGCGCAAACGATCCATAGGCGCGCGGATGGCCGGTGGACGAATCCGATGAGGTGATGACCCATGGTTGCACCATGAACGCCCGCACATCATTGTCGCTTTGGTTAAAGTTGGCCACCAGCATTTCCGAGCCGCGCAGCACCGTCATCACCGCGTCCACCGGTGCCACGCCTGCGGTCGTTGCCACATCGGCGAGCGTCTTGCCTACGTACGCCGGATTGCCCGCCGCGAACAACAGGGCCGCCGCGCCGCCGCGCCCGCGGATGTTCTCTGCGATATCGATCTTGAGCTGGGTCAGCACAGTCGCATCGTTGAAGCGGGCGAGCATCGCTGTGCGCCCACCGGCGAGCGCCCAAGGTGGGATTACCGCTGCCGAGAAATACGTGCTCGACGCAAGCCACGGGTACTGGTCTGCCGTGATCTTGCGGCCTTTGGCCTGCTCCGCCTCGATTAGCTTGATGATGTCCGGGGCCTGCCCCTGAGCGTCGACGCCAAGCGCCTTGATGTGCGAGATGTTGACAGGCATGCCAGCCTCGGCGCCGATGCGCAGCGCTTCCGCGACCGCCGCCTTCAGCCCGACGTTGCTGGAACCTTCATCGCGCATGTGTGTGTCGTACAGCCCGCCGAACCGTGCGGCCACCTTCGCCACTTCAATCACTTCCTCGGTCGTCGAGAAACTCTGCGGCGTGTAGTAAAGCCCCGCTGATAAGCCCAGCGCGCCCTGGCACATCGCATCGGCCACGTGTCCCTTCATGATCTCGAGCTGCGTTGCGGTGGGCGCCACGTTATCGTCGGCCAACTGGCTTTGCCGCACTGGGCCGAATCCCACATACATCGCGATGTTGGTGCCCGGCGGTGCTGCACGCAGCCTGGCGGCCTGGGCGGCGATATCGTAGCCGCCGTAGCCATCGTTGCCGATCACGGCAGTGGTCACGCCCTGCGTGGTGAACGGCGTGTTCAGGCGCTTGGCCGCGTCGGTCGAGAACACATCGCCATCCACGTGCGAGTGGGCATCGATAAACCCCGGCGCCACCACCATGCCCTTCGCGCCGACCGTTCGCGCGGCCACCACCTTCCGTTGCGTCGTCCCTACGAACGCAATCCGGTCTCCCACAATGCCTACGTCGCCTACCACCGGCTGGTCCGAATCGCCGTCATAAATCATTCCGCCCTGGATCAGCAGGTCAACAGCCAACGGCTCTGCTGAGGGCGCGGTGGTTGCGATCGCATCGGATTCGCTCCCTCCACAACCCGCGATGATCACCAATGCCACGACTGCCGAAGTTCCTGCCATCTTCCCATTCTTGTTCTTCATCTAGCTTCCCTGTGTCGATCACGTTGAATGACTGCGGTGCCGTGGGTGAATCACCGAATCTGAAAGAAATGCGGTGCAGCGCGTGGATTCTAGGTTTCAGACAAAGTTGTCTGCAAATAGCAGGAAGTCGAGAGGTATGCCGTTGCGACATGGGATGGCGTCATGCTGGTGCAACACACCGCCGGCATGGCCTGTAAGCCTTGTGAAGCTGCACCATCACGAAGATTCCGGCCGCTGCGTACCGCACGGCAGTGCAATGGAACTCGTTTAAGCGCGGTAGAGCAGAAGCTCTAGTGCTTTGACCGTCTATCTCTGAATAAATCGATGAAGAGGACGTCTATAAGGCTTACCGCAGCCAGTAGGGGGGCAAATGAGGGGTGCCCGATAGCGGTCATCGGGTGCGGCGCGCTAATCGTCGGCGTCTCAACCCAGCCGAGCCTTTGCGCCATAGCCAAACTTCTCCCGGTAAGCGGCCGGGCTCGTAAGCGCGATACGCCGGAAGTGCCTGCGCATTGACTCTTCCGAGCCGAAGCCCGCCAACTCGGCAATGCGGCCAACCGGCAACGCAGCTTGCGCTTCAAGCATCTCTCGGGCCACCGCGACGCGTTCACGCACAAGCCATGCGTACGGTGCCATGCCAGTGGCGTCATGAAACTGACGCTGCAGCGTGCGCGGACTCATCGCAGCCCATTCCGCGAGAGAGCGCAGCGTATGCGGCAAAGCGGGATTCTGGCGCACCCAGTCCATCAGTTTCGCCAAACGCCCGCTTTCGTCCGATGGCATGGGGCGTGGCACGAATTGCGCCTGACCACCGTCGCGATGTGGCTGAACGACGAGCCGCTGCGCAACGCGATTCGCCACAGTGCCGCCGAAATCCCGTCGCACAAGATGTAGCAGCATATCGAGTCCCGCCGCCGATCCTGCCGCTGTAATGATCTGCCCTTCGTCGATATAGAGCGCGTCCGACTGCACACGTAAGCGTGGATAGCGTCGTTGTAACTCATCCGCGTAGCGCCAGTGAGTTGTGACTTCCTTGCCGTCGAGCACTCCGGCGGCGGCAAGCACGAACACGCCCGAACAGATCGAGCAAAGACGGACCCCACGCCGGTGCGCTGCGCGCAACTTTCGAAGCAGCGGTTCGGGGGGGATCTCGTCAGCGTCTCGCCAACCTGGCACAACAATCGTATTCGCGCGATCCAGCAACTTCGGCGTATAGGGCGCCGTCACGGAGATACCACCCGCCGCACGTAACGGCCCGCGGTCAACGGCACACACCGCGAACCGATACCAATCCACGCCCAACTCGGGACGATCCAGCGCGAAAACTTCGGCAACACAGCCGAATTCAAAAGTGCAAAGCCGGTCATAAGCCAGCGCAACCACAAGATGTTTGCTCATGGCGAGATCTTACCGGACATTGGCAATTACGCCACTCGCGCTTCTGGGTAAAGGGGCCTCAAAATCGGGGATGGTTGAACCCACCTCCTAGGATCGACATGAAAAAAACTAGAAGCACCAATGCCGTTACTGCCGTGCCGGCCGCCGACAGCGCCACCGCACACGCGCACTTCAGCGCGGCACTTCGATTCGAAACCGACTGTTGGGATGTCCACGATGCCTTGGCGAGCGGCGCACCAGGTTTCATCTTGCTCGATGTTCGCGGCCCGACATTGTTCGCGCACGGACATGTACCGGGCGCGGTCAATCTTCCGCATGGCAAGATCGTCCAGTCGAAGTTGGCACAGTATCCTATCGATACGCTATTCGTCACGTATTGCGCCGGTCCACACTGCAATGGCGCGGCCCGGGGAGCATCGCGGCTCGCCGAACTTGGTCGACCGGTCAAGGTTATGACTGGCGGAGTTACGGGATGGCTCGACGAAGGTTTCGCGCTTGCCGCGGGGGATGAGTCCATGCGAGGAGTGGGCAATGCTTGAACTACGTCCGGGCTGCGAATGTTGTGACAAGGATCTGCCCCCAAATTCTGCGGAGGCGCGCATCTGTTCATTCGAGTGCACTTTCTGCGCCCAGTGCGCGGCGGACTTGCTTAAGGGGAATTGCCCTAACTGTGCCGGCGAGCTCGTGCCCCGGCCACGTCGCCCGACGAACAAGCTAGCGACCAACCCGCCATCACACAAACGGGTGTTCAACCCCGACTATGCTCAACGCGCGAGGTCTGGTTCTGGCGAAGTCCAAGACGCCAGTTCGCTAGACACTTAGGGCGGGTGGAAGATCTGATCTGAACGTCGGAGATAGGCCTCGCGCGACGTCCAGGATCGCACCGCGTCGGAGTGATCTTCTGCTCGGGTAAGACCGGATCTAACAAGGTCTAGGCCCGAGTCCGGCTCCGCGCGGACGTTCGCGGTCGAGACTTCGAGCGGCTGCTGTGGGGTCATTCGGTGACGGTCGGGGCCCCAGCCAATTAGTCAGGCATACGGTCTGCGTTTGACTCCGAACCGGCTGCCCGAACCTTGTTCAACGGGTCCAGCAGTAAGCCAAGGGTGGGGCTTCTTGCAGCCCCTTTTCTTAGCACCAGCTCATAGGGCTCGCTGCGCGACTTAAGCTGTAGCGGCAACACGCTGACAAGGTCATGGCGGCAGAAGTAACTGGCGACGCCGTCCGATACCAGGGCCGGCCGCTGTTGGCGACGGCAATCGCATCCCCCTGCCATCGTTCCGTCGCCATAGCCCAGGATGAAGCGCTAGAGAAGCGCTAGAGAAGCGCTAGAGGGGACGCCAACATCGCGGTTGACGAACCAATCGCGCAGTGCCGAAGCCGTCGAGCGGTTAAGGCCGTTGGACCGAATCCCGTTAATGGTACGAATCCTCGACGTCCCCGCATCTGCGCGAAGCGAGTCATCCACAAGATCGGCTTGTCATTGACGTCGCGGCTGGTGGCTTCATCAGGCGAAATCTTTGTAGGGCTCGATGGGGCCCCTCAATTGCTGGGCGTGGTCCTGCATGAATAGATCAATCGCGGCGTGTACGGCCTCTGCCTCGTCAAGCTTGTCGTGCTGGCGGAGATAACGCTCGGCGGCCATGAGGTAGGCCAGCTGCAGACGGACTTGCGTGTGTGCCGGCGTCATTGGGTCTCCATTTGACGTGAGGAGGAGCGGTTTAGGCAGCGCAACCGCCTCCACTCCAATGTTGGCAGGTCGTATCGCAACTCCGTCGCCAGCCTTTGCGCGCGAACAGTCCAGCTAAAAAGGCACACGAACCGCAAGGAGGGCAGCGCTCAGTGCTAGTAATTTTCAGATGAGGGGGCTTCCGCTGGACCCCAGACGATGGCCCTAAAAGCTGCCTTTGCAGAGTCGAATGTCGTCGAAGTCCCTGATCCACACCGCCTTTGTCTGGTGACGTTTATGGAGGAATTCCCCTGCGAACTTTGCTAGTCGCCGGAGACTTCGATGCAGGGAGCGTTCCCCAACAGCTACGCTACACCTATATGGGAATGCAGGCACTTTGCCGGGGGAACAGCCACAAGCACTGAACGATGAACTGAGCCATTCCGCCCGCTCCATTGACATGCCCACGCCACGCGTGGTACCTATCGCCGCGTCAGTATGCCCGGGGGAATCAAACGTCAACGATTGCCTTGGAGCCCTTCACTGAATACGAAGGCCACGCGGGCGTCCGCTATCAGGCCGTCGAGCCTAGTCGCGTCCTCCATGATGGGCCTGGCGGCATCGCGCAGCATTGGTTCCCAATGGTTAGCTACGAGTGCGGCGGAGGCCTCAATCCATTCGGTGGCGGACTCCGCCCCGACCCCGAAATGGCTCGCCGCAGAGATCAGGCGGTCCAACCCTGTGCGGGCTGAACCGTCGGCGCCAGTGGCCATAGACAGTACAGGGCCCTCGGCAAGCGGATGTGAGACAGCCGACATTACAGGCGTGATATCGAACGCCGGGGCGAGATGCCAACCCCGCTGCGCATTGCCATCGTGCAGCAGTCCGTGGTTGAGCGGGTGATCGTCTGTATTGCCGACCAGCGCGTTGAACGCCATCCGCCGCCACAACTCGCGCAGTTGGAGCTCCAGGTCTTCCCTTCCCCGGCACCACACACGCATGGCGTCGCCAAAATTCAGATACGAACGGCGCGGATCGCCCCTCACTGCATCCAGCGGCAACCTGAGCGCAGTGTGGGCGCTGGCAAAGAATCGGCGTTGGGGACGTACCGGATCTCCAGCGCGGTCAAAGCGCTCGACAAGCAAGACCTGGTGCGAGCCGAACGTGTGCAGCATCACGGGAGCGACATCAAGCCCGGCCATTCTTGCCAGTGTCATTGTCACGAACTCACGCGCCGGCATGGCGGGACGATCCCCTCGGTCCTGCATCTTTGCAAGCCAGAGCCGCCCGTCATGGACTAGTGTCGCCTTGGGGCGCTCGCCCCCTGCACTCGTGTCGAGATCCTCATTGAGGCGCCGCAGCGCCGGACTGGCCGGTGCAACCGTATCGAGCTCTTCTGCCAGAGGCTTGAGATCGTTCAGTTGCTTGGGCACCCAGGCCAACTTGCGTTCGATGTTCACGCAGACTTCCAAGGCGCCGACACCATCCGGAACGCCACGCTCAAGCAATTCGAGCGGGCTGAGTTGGGTCCCTGCGTGCGCGTTCAGTCTGTCAGCACCATAGCCAGCCGGCTGGGCATCCCGGATGACGCCCGGGAGACCGTCTGCCGCCGCCACGGCAATTCCACGCGCACTGCGCACGAGACGAAGCGCGACTGGATCCAGTGGCAGTGCATCGTCACGACGCAGATAGTCTTGCCGGTAACTGAACCTGGCGGCGCGCTCGACCGTGATATCGGCAATATGCGTTGGGGTATCGCAATCGGGGAGCCAGACCCATACGGGAACGGTCGGCATCAACGCCCACCAAACTGCCGTTCGGCAAAAGCGACGGTTTCTGGGTCATGCCTCGGATCGAGTAGCCCTTCTACCTGTTCCAGCAACTGCAAACCTTGCAGCACCTTGAGAAAGTTGCCGATGGACACGCCGTCGGCGCCCTCTTCCAATGACCGAAGCGTGGACGGTGATACATCCGAAAGCCCGGCCAGCTGCTCTTGGGTCATCTCGCGAAGTTTCCGAGCAACGATCAAACGCTGCCCCAAGCGCTCCAGAGAGCCCTTGACCAGGACAGGGGTATGCTTTGGCGGGCGACGTGGCGGCTGTGAAGGCATAAGACCAGCCTAGGGTCAATCGCCATAATGTCAACAAATTTCGTCCCGTAATCTTGGTGTTTATGTCGCCTACGGCAGAGCTAAGAAGCGATCGATAAGCCCGCCAGGCCACAGGTTCGGACGGGCCTCTAGGTCTTTCAGCATTCATAGCAGCCGCTCCACCAGCGCTCCCGTTAGTACACCCCAAAACGCTTTGTCACTGTATTCGAGGAACGATTCCGATCCTCTCCGCGAGCATACGTTCGTACACGCCGAAATGCAGGTCAACTTCGGCCTGGCTGACGACCGTGACTTCCATACTGATCTGATCCGCTTTCAAGCCGAACATGGTGGCGAGCGCCATCTCCAGATCAGGCACCATATCTTTGTCCTTCGGGAATGTCGTGCCGATGCTTATCGAATACGCATTAGAGCGATCCGCGACAACTTCAAGCAATCGGGCCGCGGCGCTCATATTGTGTTCAATTGCGATGCGAGTCAACTCTGCAATGCAGCGCATTTTTTCAGTGGGGAACCCGCGGACGCAGCGTAGCCGAATCCGGTGAGGACCTAACGTAATCCAATCGGTTTCGAATTCCATAGCAACCTCAGTAAGCCAATTCGCTAGTCATCCATTCGCATAAAATGCGCGCCTATAGATTTAGAGAGTCTCTTAAGATTTGAGAGATAACAAAGACTCAATCTCAAACCAAGCTAATAGTGAGATCCCCTTTCGTCGGGACTTCCCTTGCTGACACGCATCGCCGAAATGTTCGAAGACTCGGCAGGAGTCGTACACGCTTTCGGGTGGCCGCCTACAGGCGGCCACCTCAGAGGTCCTGACGTTGATGGCTGAAACACACGATAGCTTCAGCCAGCCGTCGGACGTTGGCCGTCCCCTAGGGGGACACTCTGCGAGCAGAATGCCCCCCGTCGCGGTCCAGGCGCTTAAGCCAAGTTGATCGCGATGCGCCGTGGTCTCGCTTCCTCCCGTCGTGGGATGGTCAGTTTCAGAACACCATCTTGCAACTGTGCGCCGATCTTCCCCGCGTCCAAATCCGGGCTCAAGGAAAACGACCTTGCAAAGTGGGGCTGGCGGATTTCGGCGTGCTGCACGCGAAGCCCTGATGGCGTCGGCACGACCGCTTGCCCTTCGATGTGCAACGCCCCGTCGTTGAAACTAACTTCCAGGTTCTCGCGGCTAACGCCTGGAAGGTCAGCCCACAGCGTCACGCCGTTGGGATCTTCGACAATGTCCACCGCGGGCATGAGCGTGACCTGTCGCGCTCCCTTGTCTTCCGATCGTTGGGCCAGAGCACCATCGGTACGTTGAGCGAGTTGGGTGTTGTCGTTCATGGCAGTCTCCTTGAGGTTACTGAACCGTGATCGCACGCGGCTTGGATGCCTCTCGCTTACCTACGCTGACTGATAGGCAGCCATTGGCATAGCGCGCCTGGACCTTGTCAGCATCGGCCCCCTCGGGCAATTCAATCACCCTCCTGAACGTGCCAACAAAGCGTTCCTGCGCGTAATGACGCGACTCCGGCATGTCGTGTTGCCAGAGCGGTTGTCGTTCCCCGCTGATTGTCAACAGCCCACGATCAATGGTGACTTCGATGTTCTCCTGCTTCAAGCCCGGCGCAAACGCCACGATCTCGATCGAGTCGTCCGTTGCCCCGATGTTTATGGCAGGAAAAGCGCCGGAGCGTCCGGCACGGATGCTTGACGGAAACCCGCCGAACAAGCTCGTCATCTGCCTTTGCAGACGATCAAAGTCATTGAAAATGTCGGTTCCGAAGAATGCGTCAGTCATGGTCGTATCCTCCTGTAGATCGCAGCGAGGAGTGAAGGGCATCACGCGCTCCCATTCACCTGCCCCCACTGCTGGCAAACAAACAGAAACACGCAGCGCGACATCGCGACTGCCTGAGCGGAAATAAAAATAGCAACAGAAAACGTCTATTTCAAGTCCATAAAAACGCACAGGCGCCTGCTTCGACGTCGACATCATTGGCTAAACCAATGGCTGGCAGCGAGCCAAATAGAGACTGGCCGAAAACTCTTCAAGAGGGCACTTGATGCGCAAATGTAACAACATATTACAGCTATAGGCTTCAAATTGCGGCGGGCACAGGCTAGTGGCTAACCATTTAAGGTGGCGCAGGATTAAGTCCGCGACGCGCCTCGGTCGCAGTCGTGGCGTGAGACATGCCGACGCACGGCCTCCGCGATGAGGGTCCGCCTGGCAGCGGACAGATCGTCGCGCCTGTACGACGCGACTACCTGGATCCCCGACCGCTCGCCGGAAGTGCGGCGTTCACCTTGCCGAGCACATCGTGAGCTTAAAGAATCGTGCCGTTCGCTGCGCTTCGCGGGCCTTGCGCCGATCGTTGACGTCAAGAAGAGGCGAATAATCCGAACTCCGGTGTGACATGCCGCGCCGGAGTACGCGCTGATAAGCGTAAAGCACTTTCTTCTACTAGCACGTCGCCGAAGCCCTAATTATCGTAGTCAAGGCGCCCGCGCGGTGTAAGTGCGGGCTGGGTCGGCCGGCCGCGAAGGCGCGCCCGGCGGCACCTTATAGCGGTTGTAGCTCCAAAGGTATTGTTCGGGAAATCGTCTGATGAGCGTTTCCATCGCACCGTTGAGCAAGGCGGCCTGGGCAACTGATTCATCTGGCATCTCGCCGGGCAGCCGCATCAAGTGCAACCGCCAGCCGCTTCCGCGCGGCAGCCGCTCGCCCGACGCGAGGATGATTGCCACCTTAGCCTGCGCCCCCAGTTTACCTGGGAGCGTCATGGTGAACGCCTGTCGGCCAAAGAACGGCACCCAAACGCCTTCCCCTAGGGTCGGCGCCTGGTCAGGCAGCAGGCCTACCGCACCGCCCTTACGCAGCGCCCGCATGAAGGCGCGCACCCCCTGCGAAGACGCCGGCACGGCGGTCAGACAGGAGGTGGAGCGAGCGCTCTCCATCAGCGCACGCAGGTACTCCTTGCGAGGCGTGCGGAACATCACCGTGAGCGGTAAACGGGCGGCAGCGTAACGTGCCGTGATCTCAAAGCTGCCGAGGTGTGGTGTCAGGAATAAGATGCCCTTGCCCTCGGCCCGGGCGGACTCAACAATGCTCCAGTCGTCGCACACCACGCGCTTAATACTGTCATCGCTACGAAACCAGATGCGACAAGTCTCTAGGATCATGGCGCCCGCCTCTCCGGCTGAGCGCCTCGCGAAGCTAGCATCCGGATAACCGGCCTGCGCGGCATTTTCCCGCAGGCGCTGCCTATATCGCCCGGGCAAGGCGTAGACGAGACGGCCTAGCACACGGCCGGAAGCGTGGAGCACCGGCAGGGGCAGCATTGCCAACGCGCGGCAAAGTACTAGCAGCGAGCGAGAGCGATTTCTGGAGTCCAAGACCAGGCGAAATTTCGGTTCATCTATTTGCGACTATGGGGCGGCGCTTTATTACCCTAGTTGCCCGCGGCTTAAGTCCTGCGTTACGGAAACCAGTGCCGAGGGCACGGATGTGAGCATGCCAAATGTTCAGGCTTGAGGGTTTACGAGTACTCCCTCTTCGTCTCGACCGAAATTAGGGCGCGCGTCGCGTCTCAAAGGATGGGGCGTGCTGAAGGAATGCACCACGCCATATTCGTCGAGCGCACAGAAGCCGTGTTCCAAGATTTCGCGAAGCACCGTGGACGGGTGAATGCCAGGCATGGGCGTGTCGAGCGTGAGTGACGTACAGTGTTCCGTGACCGGCCCACCCAGCCATAGTCTTACATGTGGTGGGCAATCGATGAGCAGCTTATCTGCACGCAAGAAAAGCGCTCGGGTGCCATAGCGGAATAGGACGATGTGCATGATGGCGGCGTGCAAAAGTCCGGCTGCACGGTGGGCAGCCTCAATGACAACGCTCAGGCGGCGCGTGAGCGGGAAGGCCCCCAAGTCATGGCGGCAAAATTATTCTAGTAAGGAACTTCAGAAATTCAATTCGACCTGGCCGACCTTCTTCGGTCTAGAAAGATGGGATTCCCGAGGCGACCGCGGATTAGCAAAGTCAACGCGAACACCGGTGCAGTTTCACCTGCGCTGACCGTCTTTCGTATGGGAGGCTATCACCTTTCACCCCGCCCGGCGCCCGGTGTCCGGACCGGAAACTGAGCCGCCCCAACCAGCGCCCATTTCCAGCCAGTGTCGCCCATGCCGAGGCCTAGCCTCTGGCACTACGTGTTTGCGTCAGGTGACGTTACGGAGGAGCGACGGCGACGGCTAGCCTTGTTGATCACTTCCATCGCTTTTGCCCACGCATTCATTTGACCGCTTGCGCCCTGCGCGGCTTGACCATTTAGGCGAAAGTGCATGGAACTAAACGCTACTTGGCCTGCCAGTTCCTGCGTGTGCTCGCGTAGCTGGGCGCGAAATTTCTCTTTGCTCACGTGCTTAAAAAGCGCCCTGCGCATCGCCTCATCGTGATTCAACTCACGCATCGTAGCCTCCGCTTGTCACATTTGATAAAGATAGTGAACTCGCACTTAACGTGGAGACTCAACCCGCAGCATGCCACCACTGCCGATAGAAGTGCATCATCATAGACTTTAAGTCTATGCGAACAAGAGTCGGTGCTCTTGACTTTGCCCTTAGATGCTTAACGTAAGAGCAATCTCCGCCACATTTGGTACGCCATGCATATCTACCTTTTTCAGGGCCACATCGCCCCAGCATCAAACCCGCGCTGCCGGTCTTGGCATGTTCTGGGAAAAAGCGCTGTCATTAACGCTGCCTTGCGAGTCTACAAGGGCCGGGATGTACATAACCCATTGTGCCCACGTTCACTGCGGCGCTGCGTCAGCGAGCGAACCGACAACTTAAGGGACAGACACGCGGGCGCCCGAGAAGCATACGATGGACGAGCGGCGGAGACCGACGGGAGCCAGTATGAGCGATCCGGACAATGAGCGTGCCCTGTCCCTCGAAGCCCAGCGTCTTGCCGAGCGTTTGGGTGGCACCGCCGACCAATTGGTGGTCCTGGCACATGCCGGCTACAGGGCGTGGACGCGAAGTCGACGACTGCATTTTCCCGAGACACGTCGGCACGAATTGCTGCTCGAGATCCTTCACTACTGCGCCGATTCGCACCTGTTGGAATGCCCGCCGTTCGAGCAAAGCGGCGCGGAAGCCGTGGAGGATGAGATGGATGCTCGTTATCCACGCTATGCTCGGCTGCGCCGGGCGCAATCCGATGGGCGACACCCCCTCATCTGATAGCAAAGAGCGGCGCGAAGCGCCGATAGCCGTATGGGAAAGCGTTATTCAGTATATAAATTTTATGGATAAACTCTGGCTCTCTGACCCTGCCCGGGCCTACGCTGACTGGCAGGCCCGCGAAGCGGCCGGCGCAGACCGGCGGCCTTTCTCACAGCAATCGATCATCCAGCACCGCGCCATGTTCGACCGGTTCCACAGACACCTGGTCGGGCATGGTGCAACGCTGGCCAGCTTCGGTGCGGACCAGATCGATGCGTTTTGGCTTAGCCCAGAGGCGGTCACGTACACGCAGGCTACTCGCATGCGCTATCTAAAGCTGCTCGACCGGCTGTGCAGGCACCTAGTTGAGGCCGGCGTCCGAAAGTCAAATCCCGCCTCCGAATTGGTCCTAGCGGGCCGCTGGCCGGTAGACGATCCCGATGTCCAATTCCTCCCCGAGGACGTCGACCAGCGTCTGCAGGACTTCGTCATACCGCATAGCGGGGATTCGCCAGTAGTGCTGCAAAAGCGCGCGATCGTTGCACTCTTCCTCGGGGCCGGTGTCACGGCCAGCGAGGGGCGCGCCGCTCGATTCCAGGACTTACACCCTAAAGCCGCCCCACCCTTCTTACACGTACAGGCACGCCGGCCCAAGATTCCCCGCACCGTGCACCTAGAGCCCTTTGCCACCGCCCCGTTGGCCGCCTGGCATGCGGTGCGACACGACTGGCCCGTAGATGGCGACCTGCTGTTCACGCTCAAGCGCGTCGGCACACCCATTACGGACATGAGCCTTGGCAAGATCGTGCGAGAGGCCGTCGCTTGCATTGGACAAGACGTACAAAATATGAGTCCGAGGATCTTGCGAAACACGTACTGCCGGCGCCTGCTAATGCGTGGCGTCGCACCCGAGGCAGTCACAGAGCGGCTCGGGTTGGCCAGCAATCGGACAGTTGTGCGCATTGCCGCCACGATCGACTTGCCCGGTTCCGCTTAGCACCGTCGCACAGTGAACGCACCGATGGCAGAGCAGGTACACAACGGACCGATGCCGATGGCGTTCAACGCGTCGACCGCTGGCCATCGTGGTCAACGCGAGACTCGGCAACTCGCCGAGCTCGAGCCGAACACCTTTCGGCGTTGTGACGCCTGGAGGAGCCAGAGCACAGCGGTAAGCCGAACGGAATCCACGGCTGACTTGCGACGGGCGGCTTGTACTTATTCGGCTTCAGGTGCCAGCAATTTCCCTGTTGCAAAATGAGCGTCACTTTCGCTAAGCTCTGCCGATCCGGCCCCGTGCCGGCATTCTCGAGACAGGAGCTCCATGGCAACGAAGAAGACCGCCGCCCCGAAGACTGCGGCAAAGAAGCCGGCTACGCCGGCGAAGAAGGCTGTACCCGCGGCGAAGAAGGCAACTGCCGCACCCGTGGCAAAGCCGCTGAAGGACACGTTCAACAAGTCAAGCTTGCTGGCACACCTTGTCACGCAAACCGAACTGGACAAGAAGACGGTGCAGACCGTTCTTGCCCACCTCGAGAACACCATCGCCAGCGCCATCCACAAAAAGGGCGCAGGCGAGTTCACGTTTCCGGGCCTGTTCAAGGTGTCGGCCATTCAGGTGCCGGCGACGAAGAAGCGCTTCGGTAAGAACCCCTTCACTGGCCAGGAACAGTGGTTCGCGGCCAAGCCGGCGTCCGTGAAGGTGAAGGTGCGCCCGCTGAAAAAGTTGAAGGACGCGGCGGCGTAATTGCACGGCACGACGAGCAAGAAAGGGAGCAAGTGCTCCCTTTTTTTGCCTTCGTGGTCTCCATTTTAGTTGGGTTGAGGCTTCGAAGTCCGCATGATGGAACAAAACGGCTGAGAGCAAGCCAAAAGCGAACGGCTACGGCGAATTGGCGGCACTCAGTCTTGGCGCGCACCGATGCCGTCGAGCGTGGCAACTGCTTGCGGAGACAGTTTCAATGCCGCAGCGGCGACATTCTGCTGGAGGTGCGCAACCGACGAGGTTCCCGGAATCAGCAAGATGTTGGGAGAGCGTTGCAGCAGCCAGGCCAGTGCGGTTTGTAGAGGCGTCGCCCCGCACTCTGTCGCCACGCGCTCGAGCACTGACGACTGTAGCGGCGAGAAGCCGCCCAGCGGAAAGAACGGCACGTATGCAATACCATCGCTTGCAAGCTGCGCCACCAACGCATCGTCTGCCCGGTGGGCCAGGTTGTACTGGTTCTGAACGCATACGATATCGACGATTCCCCTCGCCTGCGCTATCTGTTTAGCCGTCGCGTTACTCAAACCTATGTGCCGCACCACACCCTTTCGTTGCAACTCCGCTAGCGCTGTCAACGGCACCTCTAGATCTCCCTCCGCTGGCCCCATCACATCGAACATCAGCCTTAGGTTCACCACATCTATCACATCCAGGCCCAGATTATTTAGATTGTCATATACCGCTGCCTCCAATTCGGCCGGTGCCATAGCCTCCCGCCAAGATGCATCGGCGCCGCGGCGCGCGCCGACCTTAGTGACAATTACCAAGTCGTCGCGGTAGGGATGCAGAGCCTCCCGGATGATCTGGTTGGTGACGTGCGGGCCGTAGAAGTCGCTGGTATCAATGTGGTCGACACCCATTTCCAGCGCGGCACGCAGGACCGCGATTGCTTGCTGGCGATCTTTGGGCGGGCCGAAAACATGCAGGCCAGCCAACTGCATGGCGCCATAGCCCATGCGGGTAACATTACGATCGCCGAGCTCGTAATGGCCAGCGCATTTGGCTTGTTGCATCTCTTGCTCCTTGCTTGGACAGTTGACGGCCAGTCTAGAAGTTCGCACGCTGTGCGACAATTCGGCACAATAGAACAACCTGTGCGGAATTCAGGACAATACGCACAAACTTATGGCTGACCTGCAAGATATTGGCGCCTTCGTCGCCGTCGCCACGCATGGCGGCTTTCGCGGTGCCGCGCGCACGACTGGAACCAGTGCCTCGCAACTGAGCGAAGCGGTGCGTCGGCTAGAGGCACGCCTCGGCGTGCGCCTCTTCAACCGCACTACACGCAGTGTGGCCACCACCGATGCCGGCCAGCGTCTGCTGGAACAGCTAACTCCGGCGTTGGGCGCAATCGAAACGGCACTGGACGTGGTCAATGGCTTCCGCGACCGGCCCGCCGGGCGACTGCGGCTGAACGTCCCGTTGTCCGCGTCCAAGCTGGTGCTGCCGCACATTGTTCCACCCTTCCTCGCCGCCTATCCCGAGATCTGCCTCGAAGTCGTTGTGGAGGACCGTTTCGTCGATCTGCTACAGTCGGGCTGCGACGCCGGTATTCGCTATGAAGAGAGCATGGACCAGGACATGGTGGCGATTCCCATTGGTCCGAGGCGTCAGCGCATGGCGCTAGCCGCTTCGCCGACCTACATTGCGCGGCATGGGCGACCGCGCCATCCGGACGATCTGCGCAAGCACATCTCCATTCGCGGACGGTTTTCCAGCGGCGCGATGCCGCCCTGGTTCTTCGAGCACAAGGGCAAATCTGTGACGGTGGAAACGGATGGGCCGCTGATCGTCAATCTCGGCGCCGCCGCCGATCTGGCGGTCGATTCGGCAGTCGCTGGTGCTGGATTGGTCTATCTGTTCGAGGAATGGCTGCAGCCCTACATCGATCGCGGTGAACTAGAACCACTTCTTGAGCGCTGGTGGCCCAATTTCAGCGGGCCTTCGCTGTACTACCCTGGCCGTCGCTACTTGCCCGCTCCATTGCGGGCATTCGTGGAATTTGTGCAGACTGCGCGCTGGTAGTACGCCAGCGCGTCAGGTAGGCACAGTGATAGTACCTCGTACTCGCAATTTTCATAACGGATCGCTACATTGATCTTTACTCCTTCGGTACAGAAAACGCCACGTTGAATCGAAATGCCGATGGATCGCTGACGCTGTTTGCCGACGCAAAGTCTCCTTTGTGCATCGTCGTCGCACCGCCGCCATTTGGCGCCCATCACTCGCCGCCTGGCTAGCGCCCAGTCACTCAGCTCAAGACCATGAGCAGTGGCAAGGTCGTGCGCGAGGCGTAACCGCCATTGGCTACGAATGCGAAGACAGCGTCATCGACTTGCGGGATCACCTAATGCCGGCGACAGTTTAATTCTTGGCGTTGCTCAGAACGTAGTCTTGGAGCGGCATGGCCTTGCCGGCAACCGGGAGGCGACTCGTGTAGCGGCACCACGACCCGCCATTCTTAGACGCTGACGCCCGTACGTACAACTTGCCTGGCGGTGCCGGCCATACTGGTCTCACGTAAGGTTTAACGAACTCGGGCCGGAGCGGAGGCTGCACCATGCGGGTGTCCGCTTGCCGAGGGATCGGCAAGCTGGAGGACATTGCCGCGTTGCCATGCGTCGGCGCCGGGATCGATGGGAGGGGTAGGAATGTCCTCGCGTTGCTTCCGTTTGACGGCGCTGTCAATGCCGAACCTCTTGTCGCGGGCCGCGACCAACGCAGGATCGACCTGTCCGTCCGCGGTAAAGCCCATCATCAGTTGCGGCACACCCAACGGCAGAGGCTTGTCGGCATCGGTATGCCAGGTGTGCCAGGTCTTGCCATAGGTACCGATCAGTTTCTCCATCAGCGCTTTTTCCGCCACGTCCGGGATGCCAGGCGCCACGAGTTGCCCAGACTTCACCTCATGCACGTGGCTGTGCCACAGCGCCTTTTCTTCGGCGGGCAGCTTGCCGAACAGTTTTGCGCTGATGACGTATTCCACGCCCATGATCTTGGCGTCGGCCTGATTGCCGTCGAAGGTTACGCATTGCGTAACGTCCTCATTGACGATTGAGCAGTAGTGATGGGCTTCCATATGGCCCTGCGGATTGCCGTTGTAGAAATGGAACCCGTCGAGATAAGCGTTGATCGCCGCAATCGGCGGCTTGTCCTGCAATGCTGCGGCGCCAGCTTCGAGTACTTTGGATCTGGTCGATTCCGGCGCACCAGGCGCGGAGACGTTCGATGCCGTGTTGCGGTCGCCGCAGGCGGCCAGCAACACGGCGGCTACCGCAAGGTGGGCGGCGTGAACAGAAACCCGATTGCGCATGACTGCTCTGGTCGCTTGTTGAGCACTGTCAAAGCAATCGGCGTGCCCAATCCCCAGCGGGCCGTGCTGTAGGCGGGATTCAAGCCCTTCCTCCACGGCGCCGATATAAGCCGTAAGACCGCAAAGCCAACATTCATTCTGCAAAGGCCGGCAACGAAGGCATAGAGAACCTACGCACCTTGTGTAGCGGGGTCCAGTGACACAGCGCCGTCCTTCAGTCGAGCGATAGACGGAACGTAACGAGGGTCCCGTCGGGATCGAGCACGTAGAGTGCGGCACGCCAATGCCGCTTCGGCTGGATCGCGCGTCACGTTGCTGCTAGCATCTTGGTTCCGACTTGTGCCCAGACACCACCTCGCTACGATGGCCCTCGCAGCCTAGCCTGCTGACTTACTGAATACGGATCCGCATCTTGCGCTACGAATTAACCGATTTGCGACTCTTTCAGGCCATCGCCGAGGCGCATAGCTTGGCGGGCGGGGCGAACGTTGCGCACATCACCGCCTCGGCTGCGAGCTACAGACTGAAGAACCTGGAGCACGCACTGGGTATTCCATTGTTCGTTCGAAACCCCCGTGGCATGGATCTCACTCCCGCAGGTGAGATGCTGCTTGCACACGTCAGGGAGTTGCTCCAAGGCATAGAGCGCATGCATGCCGAGGTGGGTCAGTTCGCGAGCGGGCTCAAGGGACATATTCGCCTGCTTGCCAACAGCAGCTCGCTCAACGGATTCATCATCCCAAGCGTCAGCCGCTTCCTTGCCGCCCACCCCGAGGTGAATATCGACTTGGAGGAGAGAACCAGTCAGGCAATCGTCGCTGCGGTAGCCGCCCATGAAGCGGACATCGGCATACTGGCAAACGAGTTGGCTAGCGAAGCGAACGCCGCAGGGATACGCTCGGTCCGCTACGCTGTTGACGAGTTGGTGCTTTCAGTGCAGCGCGGCCATCCGCTTGCGCGAGAATCGAGGGTGCGCTTTGGTGCGTCTCTAGGTTTCGACTTTGTATGCATGAGCCGCAACAGCAGCAACTTCGTGTTCCTCAAGGACATGGCCCAAAGAACCGGTAAGCAGCCGAATGTCCGACTGCATGCGCATAGCTTCGAGGCTGTGTTGTCCCTAGTCGAGGCGGGTGTCGGGATAGCGCTGGTCCCACGAAGCGTCGCCTCGGAGGCCATCACCGCAGGCCAAATTGTTGCTGTGGAACTGGACGAGCCTTGGGCCGTGCGTGAGCTCAGTCTCGTAACGCGAGGCGACGGCAAACTTCCCGGTTTCGCCGCCGCATTTGTCCAGTTTCTTTTGAGCGATCCCCGCGTTGCCGTCACGCGCGAACCGCAAGTGCCGTCCGCCTGAACAGCCTCACCGCTTCCGGTTGATAAAGCTGGCCATATGTTCCTGAGGCTCTCCAGTTTCGAACGCCATCCCAAACTCGGCCACGCTATTGTCGATCGAGACATCCAGCGGCGCCTCCTCCCACTCACGTAGCAGCCGCTTCTGTTGTCGCACGACCTGCTGGCCAAAACTTGCCAGCAGTTCCGCTACCCGAGCCACTTCCGCGTCCAGACTCGCGATCGGCACGACTTTGCTGACCAGGCCGGCCGAAAGCGACTGCTCGGCATCTGCAATTTCGCCGGTCAGCAGAAGCCACGCCGTCCTCGCGTTGCCGATCAGACGAGGCATCAACGCAGCATGAATAACAGACGGGATACCAACCTTTACCTCAGGCATGCCGAGCTGGGCATCTTCCGAAGCGATCCGGATATCGCACGCGAGGGCTAACTCGAGCCCCCCACCAAGGCACCACCCAGGCATGCGAGCGATGACAGGGACGGGAAAATGGCGGAGTGCGTTGCAAAGGTCGCGCAGGCCGCTGATAAATACCTCGGCGCTCTCGCGCTTCAGTGCGGCCATCTCGTTGATGTCAGCACCACCGATAAAGCCCTTGTCGCCGGTACCGCGGACAACCAGGACTCGAACACCCTTTCGCTCAGCGAGCGCTCGTACCGCATGGGTCAAATCGGCAATGACGGGGGTGCTGAGGATGTTCAGCGACTTGGCCTCGCGGATGGTGATCGTAGCGACGCCACGCTCGTCGACGTCTACCGCCGCATGGCGATTGGACAGGTTCTCGCTCATACGATTCTCCTTATTGCAACTTCTCGAAGCGGATGTCCTCTACCACCTTCTTCCAGTGCTGATTCTGCGTCCGGATAAGTTCCGCGAATGCCTTCCGGGTCGTCCATGCCGGGATGGCGCCCTGCTTCTCGATAGCCGCCACAATCTCCGGTTCAGCCAGAACCTGCTTCACTGTCGCGTTGATCTTGTCGAGAATCGGTGCTGGCGTGCCCGCAGGTGCGCCGAGTCCGAACCAGGACGGATTGTTCAGGGCTGGCAGGCCAGCCTCCGCATAGGTCGGCACGTTCGGCAGCATCGTGAGGCGCTGCCTGGCTGCCACTGCCAGGGGCCGCAGCTTGCCGCCCTGAATCAAGCCTGACGACGAAGGGATGTTGTCGAACACGACCTGGATCTGACCGGCCATCGCGTCGTTAAGCGCCGGTCCAAGCCCCTTATATGGCACGTGGAGCATTCTCGTGCCGGTCACGTTCATGAAAAGTTCGCCGTTCATGTGGCTCAGGCCGCCGTTGCCCGACGAACCAAACGAATACTTGCCGGGCTCTGCCTTCAGCAGCTTGATAAACGCCGTCAGGTCTTGGGCGGGAAAGGACGGGTTGACGACCAGCACATTGGGTACATCAGCCAGGTTGCTGATGGGGTCGAAGTCCTTCACCGGGTCATACGCGGTCTTCTGGTAGACGTTCGGATTCACAGCATGGGAGCTCTCGACCTCCATCACCAGCGTGTACCCATCGGCAGGCTGCTTGGCAGCGAACGCGCTGCCCACCGCACCACCTGCACCGGGACGATTCTCAATGACCACGGGTTGCTTGAGCACCGCGCCAAGCCGCGTACCGACCACGCGCGCGATGATGTCGGTGGTGCCGCCCGCCGCATAGGGGACGATCAGCTTGATGGGCTTGTCTGGCCAGGTGGAAGCATGGGCGACACCGAACTGGCTGGCGCATGCCATGGCAACCATGGCGAGGATGGGCTGCTGCAACTTCATGATTGTCTCCGAACGAATTTGATTTTCGAGTAGGGTCTTGCCGTTACGCTGGCGGCGTATGCTCGCCAAGCAGAGGCGGCGGCCTCAAGGGCTTTGGATTGCTCGGCAGCATGGGGTTGCGCACCATGGGAATTGCTCCCATGATCGGATGCATCGCGGTTTGTCGCATTTGCCGATGCTGGACCTGCGGATGGGCAAAGACCTCTTCCATCGTGTTGATCGGCCCCCAAGGGACACCCGCCGCGTCAAACGCCGTCGTCCACGCATCCCGCGTGCGCGTCGGGAACAGGTCTGTGAGCGCAGCTCTCAGCGCTGGAAGGTTCTCAATACGTCCCGAGTTGGTGAGGTAGCGTGCGTCTTGCGCGAGATCGCTACGGCCCGCGACCTCGCAAAATCGCGCAAACTGCGTGTCATTGCCGATGGCAAGAATGATGTAGCCATCCGCGCAGCGAAAAACCTCATAGGGTGCGCAATTGGGGTGGGCGTTGCCGCTGCGCTGCGGATTCTCATTCGAGACGAGGTAGTTGGCGCCTTGGTTAGCATTCAGAGTCACCGCCACATCCAGTAGCGCGATATCGAGGTGCTGGCCTTCACCGGTTCGCTCGCGCTGGAACAGCGCCGCCAGGACGGCCGAGGTGGCATACATCCCGGTGCTCAGGTCAACGACTGCCACGCCAGTTCTCAGCGGGCCAGCGCCGGGACTGCCCTCAGATTGCCCGGTGTAGCTCATCAAGCCGCCCATGCCCTGAAACACATAGTCGTAGCCGGGCTTGTCCGCCATCGGGCCGTCCTGCCCGAAGCCGGTGATAGACAGGTAAATCAGGCGAGGATTGATTGCCTTGAGCGATGCATAGTCGAGGCCATACCGCTTGAGCGTTCCGACCTTATAGTTTTCGACCAGCACATCTGCGTGGCGGGCCAGTTCAATCAATTTTGCAGCACCCTCCGGTTGGCTGTAATCGATGCTCACCGATTCCTTGCCCCGATTGCAGCTGATGAAGTACGCCGACATCCGTTGCTCGCTGCCATCGGCTGCCGTCATGTAGGGCGGCCCCCATCCGCGCGTATCGTCGCCGCGCTGCGGATGCTCAACCTTCACCACATCCGCCCCAAGGTCGGCCAGGTTCTGGGTGCACCATGGCCCAGCCAAGATGCGAGATAGGTCCAGGACCCGAATGCCCTCTAAAGCCCGATGCAACATTCCCGCTCCGTGTCTCATGCTTAACGTGGCGTCAGTGTATGGATCAGGCGTAGGAAAATCGATTCGAATGTTCTCAAGGCCGTCTTCAAGATGGCTCAACGATCAGACGACGGGGACCGTGTTCTGGACAGCCTGAGCCAACGACACGGCCCATCGCGCTGAACAGAAGCGTGCAGCCATCGGACGGCTTGACAGCAACGTACACCGCTGCGATCTGACCCGCCGCGCAGGGCCGGTTCTCCAGCAGGAAGCTCTCCTTGAGGGATTCGCTCACCTCTGCCGCGACCCGCCGCCCACGATGTCTGTCATGCCGTCCGGTGCAAACCCAACCACGGACGGTGACCTACTTGGTCAGATGGTGTTGCGCGGACTAGGAGGGTGCGCTGCCGTGTGCCGTTGCTGCGCCAATCGTAACGACCAGGGTTTTGCGGGCGAAGCTTCGAATCATCGTTGTCTCCCGCTTAATAACATTTAGCCTGTTCAGATTCCAAGCTTGCAACTATTCTCGGATCACAAGTGCCTAGCAGGAACAACGGAGAGAGCCATGACCGACGATACTTCGGTGGGTCATTCGCCACAGGATGCGGCGACGCTTTATCCCGACACCGAGCTTTATGCACGGTTGATTCCATCAATTTGAGCGCGATAACAGCGTTTGGCAACTGGTCTCCCGATGTCCAACGCGCCAGTTGCCTTGAATGTCCTATCTCAGTGCTCAATCCTGCAGACTATCGGTTTTTCGTCACGCGGCCCGAAGTGAACATCCATGGCCGCAGCCTAGTGCGTGCTGTCCCAAGAAAACGGGCCGCAACATTAGAGCACCAAGGCGAACCAGCAATGAGAGGCCCGCGCTATCGGCCCTTGCCGGTTCACTTTGATACACCGTGCGCAAAGCATCGAGCTCGACAATCGAAATCACGGTCCGCGGCGTTTCTCGAGGACAAAATTCCAATGGTTCTGACAGTACCGGAAGATGCTTCCTGAGTAGGCTACAAGGGACTCTTACTCCACGTGACCCGCCTCTCGTAGCCGCAGCTTCTTTTCTGCTGCCGTTCACAAGTCCATGGGTTTAGCACCAGATTGACGCCGGAGCCTCGTAGGGCTGCACTGGCGGAGCGGGAAACACGTGAAAATAGCTGAACAGGGGAGTAACGTACCTTTCTAGCTTCACGCGGCCGCAGCTTCGGAGTGTTAACCCCTGAAAGGGCCGAAAGTGCTTACTCATGAGGGAATTGTCAGATAGGCTGCATGCTTCCTTTGCTGCGATGCAAACTTACTATGAAACTCAGCAGCAACCAGGCGCAGGCACGCCTGCAGCACCCCGCCATTGTTGACACTCGTCGCCGTATCCGAGAACAGATCCGACTTATCAGAGCGATACGCAGCGACGGCGGCGATACTGAGCTGGCCGAAAGGGTTTTGCGCTCAATGTTGCGCAGCTTGGCGGCCCTTCGCTGGACCCAGGACGTCTTGGCGGCCGAAGATGCGGCGCTGAGGGATATTCCTTCCCTTTCAAATCGGCTCAAGCCACCGAACCTGCGCCATTGAGGGGTGTCGGACGCCTACCGATACCCGCTGCGAGTAGCCACGCGCAAACTGTCTCCATAACCATCCAGGAGACCATCATGGCTGCAAACATTCATGTGGTACCGGCCGGCAACGAATGGGCCGTCGAGCTCGCCGGCGGCGGCGAACGCACCATGTTTTTCACGCAGGAAGAGGCCATTGCCGCTGGCACGGAGCGCGCCAAGCGCGACAAGGTGGAACTGCTCATCCACGGCCGAGACGGCCAGATCCGCGAGCGAAATTCCTTCGGCCATGATCCGCGCGACGTCAAGGGCTGAGCGCTATGCCGCGCGCCACCGCCGCGCCAACGCTGGACCAGCTTTCCCCCATGCTGTTAGTCGAGCGAAAAACCATTCCGCGCGAGGACGGCTGGCTCTACGAGATCAAGTACGACGGGTACCGCGTGCTGGCCAGTACAGGGTCAGGCGCGCAACTGAAGAGCCGCGGCGGGATTGACGCGACCCGGTGGTTTCCGGAGGTGGCAGCCGCGCTGACCGGCTTGGACACCGGCAGCGTGCTCGACGGCGAGGTGTGCGTGCCGGACGAGCTGGGTAGGAGCGACTTCAACAGGCTGCATGCGCGGGCGCGTCGCAAGAGCTGGAATGAGGGTGCGGACCGAGTCGTCTACTGCATCTTCGACGTGCTGGTTGCAAGAGGCAAGGATATGCGCCCCGTTGCGTTGGAGCAGCGGAAGCACATGTTGCATCGGCTGCTACTCAAGAACCCGGGCCGCATTCTCGAAGTGTCTGGAGCGATAGACGCAGGGGACTGGCTGTACAAGTCCGCCTTGGCGCTCGAGTTGGAAGGTGTCGTGGGCAAGCGCCTGGGATCCGCCTACCAGGACGGCCGGCGGTCGACAGATTGGATCAAAGTGAAGCGGCCTGGAGCCGTGCCTCCTGAGCGGTTCAAACGCTGACAATGCAGAGGCTTTCGTCACCCGTTCGGGCGATTCACAGGATCGGCCCTCGCTGTCATCCTTTGATCCGCCGAGAAATCGGCGACTACTCCTTAATTTCGCCACGGCCACCCCGGTCGTGGCGCTTTTCTTCCTGGCATATCTTTCCAAAAAAGAACGTAGCCATTTAGTCTGGATTACCGGAGAGTCGCGCTATCTATGTGGGCACTCAGGTGGGTGCCAGGGCTACGGTCACGCAGCAGAAGACGCATCATCGCGTCTTCAATGTTGGCTTGGGCGTGGGGCCCGCGGTTTAGCGACTATTCTTTTCCGAGCCGCTTGCACTCCTCCTCTAGATAATGCATCAACGCCTGCACGCGAGCCGTACGCCCGCGGCGCGTTGGTACTAACAATGTCACAGGCGCGCTATCGAACTCGCAGTCGGCCAGCACGCGGACCAGCCTACCGTGTGCTACAGCATCTGCTGCGTCCCATTCCGAACGCAATACCAGCCCGAGTCCCTGCTCCGCCCACCGGCGCGCAATGCCGCCGTCATTGGTCGTGTAGGCGGGCGTTACACGCAAGGTTTCACGCTTGGCTGCGCGCCGCCCCGCAATACCGGGACGGCGAAAGCCCCACAGGGTTACGTCCTCGTCGTTCTCACGTATGCAGATGCAGGCATGGCTTAGCAGGTCGCGCGGCTCCGCTGGGGTGCCGTGCTGACGCAGGTACGCTGGACTGGCGCACAGCCAGCGTTCGTTAGGGGCGAGCGTACGGGCGATCCACGACGAATCGCGTACGGCGCCGATGTGGATCACGGCATCCGAGTCGTGGCGGTCAGGCCACGGCGTTTCCCGCAAATCAAGTTGCAGGCGCAGATCGGCGTGGATTCGAGCGAAGCTGGCCAGCAGCGGCGCGATATGTTGGCGCCCGTAGCCGAACGGTGCGGAAACGCGCAACCTGCCAGTGAGCCGGGTGTCCTCCTGTCGGAATAATTCGGGCAGCGCATCGAGCTGCGCCAACAGGGCAGCACCTTCCCGTGCCAGACGTTCACCCTCCGGCGTGAGGCTCAGCCGCCTCGCTGTCCGGGTCGCGAGGGCGAGGCCTAGCATTCCCTCCAGCTTTCGCAGGCGCGCAGACAAGGCAGGCGGCGTCACGTTCAGCGCGCGCGCGGCAGCACTAAGCGAAGGCGCCTGCGCCATCGCCTCGACAAGGCGCAAGTCTTCGATTTGGATCATTCACCTGGGCTTAACGATTGATGTCCGGAAATTTAACCACAGACATAGTTATCCTATCTACATTGGAGCCCTCGGCAAGCATGCGCTAGCCGTCTTGCACAGCAAAGGACCTCCATGGAAGATCTCTCCCCCGACGCCCCGCCGGCTTGGCCCCGCGCAGTACTTTTCGATCTCCTTACCGCACTGCTCGATTCGTGGACCGTGTGGAACGCGGCCGCCGGTTCCGAGGCGGCCGGACGGGCCTGGCGCGCCGAATATCTGCGCAGGACTTACGGCTGTGGTGCTTACGTGAGCTATGAGCAGCTGGTACGGGAAGCCGCAGAGGCGGTCAACCTGCCGGCGACCGCGCCGGAAGCGCTGGAGGCGCACTGGGATGCGCTGCCTCCCTGGGCCGGCGCTCGCGAGCTACTTGCGGCACTGCGGCCGCACTGCAAGCTGGCGGTCGTCACCAATTGCTCCGAGCAACTGGGGCGCCGTGCTGCAGAGCTACTGGAGGTCAACTGGGATGTGGTCGTGACATCGGAAGCTGCAGGCTATTACAAACCCGATCCGCGCCCTTACCAGCTCGCCCTGGATCAGCTCGGGACGCCGGCGGCGGATGCGGCATTCATCGCCGGTTCTGGTTACGACATGTTCGGCACGTCGGCCGTCGGGCTTCGCACGTTCTGGCATAACCGCGTCGGCCTGGCACTGCCGGCCGGCGCGCCTGCACCGGAAGCAGAGTCTTCCGAACTGGCCACGGCTTTGCCGTGGCTGCGTGCATTCCAGCGTGCCAGCCGGCAGGGAGCTCTCGCATGACGCCGGCGACATCCTGGACGCATCGCCTGGCGAAGCTCTCAGCCGTAGCCGTGACCGTGATGGCTACCCATGCAGTAGCACAGAACGCTGCCTTCCCCAGCCACCCGCTTTCCCTGATCGTGCCGTTCCCTGTGGGCGGCCCGAGCGATGCGCTCGCGCGTGGCGTCGCAAGGCAAATGAGCGAACAGCTCGGCCAGCCGGTAATAATCGAGAACATCGCCGGAGCAGGCGGAACCGTCGGCCTGGGCAAACTTGCCAAGGCCGAGCCGAGCGGCTACACGCTGGGCCTGGGGACCATTGGAACGCATGTCGCCAACGTTGCCCTGTACAAGAAGCTTCCGTACGACCCGCTGGCGGACTTCAAGCCGATAGGACTGGCGGGGTCCGCACCGCTGCTGCTGCTTGCGAGGGCCGATTTGCCGGCCAGCAATCTTAAGGAATTCGGCGCTTGGCTACAGCGCAACGCTAGCAAGGCAACATACGGGAGTGCCGGCGTGGGCTCCGTGTCGCACTACGGGTGCGTGATGCTGCTGGCGGCGATGAAGCAGAACGTCACGCATGCCCCCTACCGCGGCGTGGCGCCTGCGGTCAGCGACCTCATGGGCGGGCAGATCGACTTCATGTGTGACCAGACCACCACTGCCCTGCCGCAGTTGGCGGGCGGAAAACTCAAGGCGCTGGCCGTACTGTCGGGGGAACGCCTGACACTCTTGCCAAACGTCGGGACGGCGAAGGAGGCAGGATACGTTCTCGACCTGCGGTCCTGGAACGCCCTTTTTGTACCTAAAGGCACACCGGATGCCGTCGTTGGGCGCCTGCGCGCGTCAATGGAAACCGCCGTGGCAGATGCGCGACTGCGTCAGCAGATGCACGCTGTCGGTGTGGATCTGCCCAATGCTGGCGACGTCACTCCCGCGGCCGTATCGCGCCTCATCTCGAACGGCCTGCGCGACGACGTACCAGCCCTCAAGGCCAAGACACAATCCCTTGACTAACCCACCTGGCACGATATGAACAACGGCTATGCCTCGCTGTCCGGGCTGGAAACGCCGGCAGCAATCATCGACACGGTGCCCATGCACCGAAACATCAAACGCATGCAGGCGCGGATGAATGCGCTTGGCGTGCGCTTCCGCCCGCATGTGAAAACCAGCAAGTGCTCGCAGGTCGTACAGGCCCAACGCGAGGCTGGCGCCTGCGGCATCACGGTCTCGACACTAAAGGAAGCTGACCACTTTTTCGCAGACGGCATCACTGACATCCTCTACGCAGTGGGCGTGGTGTCCAGCAAGCTACCCCATGTTCTAAGGCTGCGCCGCCGCGGGTGCGATCTCAAGATCGTGACGGACAGTGCCGAAGCTGCACGTGCCATTGTCGACTTCGGGGCCGAGCATGGCGAAGCGTTTGAAGTGTGGATAGAGGTCGATACCGATGGCCACCGGTCCGGCATTCGACCGGAGGCGCCGGCGCTGCTCGAAGTCGCCACCGTGCTGCATCAGGGCGGCGCGCGCCTTGGCGGGGTGATGACTCACGCAGGCTCGAGCTATGACCTATATACGCCGGAGGCGCTCGAAGCGATGGCGGAGCAAGAACGCGCCGGCTGCGTGCGCGCCGCCGAGCGACTACGAGAAGCCGGGTTTCCCTGCCCTGTGGTCAGCGTAGGGTCGACGCCCACTGCGCTCTCCGCGAAGACCCTGCAAGGCGTGACCGAAGTGCGCGCTGGCGTGTACGTGTTCTTTGACCTGGTCATGCGAGGCGTGGGCGTCTGTTCGACCGAGGACCTGGCACTGAGCGTGCTGACGACCGTGGTCGGCCATCAGACCGAAAAAGGCTGGGCCATTGTTGACGCCGGCTGGATGGCGATGAGCCGTGACCGTGGCACACAGAAGCAGTCACACGACTTCGCCTACGGCCAGGTCTGCGGGCTCGATGGCGCGGTACTCCCGGGCTATATACTCAGCGGCGCCAACCAGGAACATGGCATTCTGTCTCGCGAAGGTGCTCCAGACCCTGATATCGCCAAGCATTTTCCGCTGGGCACGCTTTTGCGCATTTTGCCCAATCACGCCTGTGCAACTGGCGCGCAGTTCCCCGCTTATCACGCGCTCGGCCCGGACGGCGGGATCACACAATGGAGCCGCTTGCATGGCTGGTAATCAGCAAGACGGAAAGCAGATGCCCCGCGCCGTTCATCCCAGGGAGCTGGCAGCGCCAGGCGGGCACTACAGCCATGCCACGGTCGCAAACAGTATGGTGTTTGTCTCCGGCCAGCTTCCGATTACGCGAGACGGGTCCGATCTCGGAAATGCCCCGTTCGGGGCGCAGGCACAACAAGCACTGGACAATGTGAAAGTAGCACTGGAGTGTGCCGGTAGCGGCATCGAAGGATTGCTGCAGGTGCGCGTCTATATTGACGACATCGCAAACTGGCCGGCCTTCAATGCTATTTATGCAGCCTGGGCAGGGCAAAGTTGCCCCGCGCGGGCCGTACTGCCCACGGGTCCGCTCCATTTCGGATTGAAAATCGAGGTTGAGGCGGTGGGGATGGTGCTGCGCGATGCAACGGGCTCTTGAATCGTACTGGCGCGGCCGACGTTGACCCGGGCGAGGACCGGCTCCGGCCATAGGGCGCCGCTCGAACTAGCCGCCCGAGCCGGCATTTGGTAACTTGCCCCTGGAGGTTTCGGCGCGCCGCGCAACGTCATCCAGTGTGCTTTCTAAGGCCAGGTCACATCTTGGCAGCAACCGGGAGTCGGAACGGTGCGCCCAGCCGGTTGAATGCATTCATTGCGGCGATGGTGATGGTGAGGTCAACGAGATCTTTGGGCGTGAACGCAGCCGACGCGGCGGCATACGCTTCATCCGAGGCATGGGTTTCGCTTACGCGGGTCACCTCCTCTGCCCAGGCCAACGCGGCGCGCTCCTGATCAGAGAACAGGTGATGCACCTCCTCCCAAACCGGTACCAGCGTAATCTTGTCGACCGACATGGTTTTCCTGAGGTCACGGCTGTGCATGTCGATGCAGTGGGCACAGCCGTTGATTTGCGAGACGCGGAGGAACACGAGGTGGACGAGTTCCTCAGGAAGGTTCGTCTTTTGCGTGACATAGTGGTAGATCCCAAAGAGTGCCTTCGCGCCGTCAGGTGCGATTTCTTGCCAATTCAAGCGGGTCATATTAGTCCTTTGGCTGTCGTTGAAGGTGAATGGTATGGCGGTCGGCGCGCCCGACTGTATATCGACTTGGGCGGCGATCCATGTCATAACGCCACATTACTCCTGCTGGGGCTTGGAGAAACAGACCCAAAAACTGCTGAAACGACTGAGCCAAGATGACTGACCTCAATACGGCGGCTGCGCTTTCCCTCGAGGTGAACCGAGCCGCCGCGGTGCCCATCGGCGACCAGATCCACGCTTGCCTGCGCAAGGCAATAGTCGACGGCCGGCTTGCGCCTGGACAGCGTTTGCCTTCCGGCCGGGATCTGGCCGCACAGCTTGGCGTCGCGCGCGGCACCATCCGCGTGGTCTACGACCGGCTAATGGCAGAGAATCTGGTGTTCGGTGCGGGCCCCGCAGGCACACGCGTAAGCGCGCTGCTGCTCCCAAGCCAATTGGACAGCGAGGCGCCACTTGATGGACCTCTGGCAGGCTTCACCCGACCATATTCGAGCGCCCCTCTGCCCTTCCAGATGGGCGTACCAGCCGATGATGCATTTCCTACGAAGGTCTGGGCTCGCATGCGCACGCGTGCCGTACGCGCCGATGCCATCGCTCACACTACCTACGCCGACCCACGCGGCGAACCGGCACTGCGGGCACAGATCGCGAGCCACTTGGCGGTCAGCCGCGGGATGCAATGTCATCCCGACCAGATCATCATCACCAGCGGATATCGGCAGGGCCTGATGCTGGCGCTCACGGCGCTGCGCGTGCACGGGCGCAAAGTGTGGCTCGAGGAGCCTGGTTATCCGCTAGGAAGACGAGCGCTGGAACTGAGCGGCGCGGTAATTGAAGCGGTGCCCGTCGATGGTGACGGACTGCGAGTGGAAGATGGCATCGCCACAGCACCAGACGCTTTGCTCGCGCTAGTCACTCCGGGCCAGCACGCCCCGCTGGGAGTAACCCTGTCGCCGGCTCGCCGGCGCGCCCTGATCGACTGGGCGGCGGCAAATGGTGCCTGGATCATTGAAGATGACTATCTCGGAGAACTGCAGCTCGATGGCCGGGCGGCACCGGCGCTCGCCGCCGGCGAAGGCGCCGAGCACGTGATCTATATCGGCGCGTTTAGCAAAACCATCAGCCCGGCGCTGGGCCTTGGTTTCGTTGTCGCCCCCCGCTCAATAGCTCAGCTTCTGGTCGAGGTCGCCGCGGTGTTGGCCCCAGCTCCAAACCGGACTACCCAACTGGCAGTCACGGAGTTCGTGGCGCGAGGACATTTCTTGCGCCACCTACGCCAGATGAAGGCCCTCTATGCCGAGCGCCGAAGCCTCGCGCTGGCCCGCGTTAGCGAATTTCTGCCGGGCACGCTGACCGCGGGTCTGGGCCTGCTTGCACCGATACCGTCGACTGCCGACGACTGCGCCATCGTCAAGGCATCCCGTATTCACGGCCTCGCGCCTTCAGCACTCTCCACCTGGTACCTTCGCCGCAGTCACGCGCAACGCGGATTACTACTCAGCGCAACGAACTTGCACCTCGACAACATCGATGCCGCATGCGCGACGCTCGCCGAAATCGTCGCATCGCATCAATTTGCGTAGCGCACATGCCTGCCGCTCCATCGCGGCCTGCGCCAACCGCTGCTGTTCGTTCAAGCGGTGCCGCTCGACCGGACCGTTTCGCGCAAGCGCCAGGACTCGGATAGCCGCTTCGATTCGATCGAACTATCGCGAAACCAGACCAACACCACCGCCGAGCGCGTCGACATGGCGCCGGCATCGGAAGGGCGAAGGGAAATCACGCCCATTCAAACTGTTTAAAACGCAGGGCGTAATGTGGAATACACGAGCGCGACTTCAACGCGAGGCAGCGTCCGAACCTCGTTCTCATGGATCGCCGATCCTCGCCTGCTGAACCCATCCAGAGCTTCCACGATTTCCGGGCTGTCGCGTCGACGCTACGTTATGCTGATGATGACGTCGGAGAGAGTGCACGCGTCTTCGGATCGGACATAGCGCGGTGCCGAGCTGCTAGAATCTCGCGCAAACATTCTACCTTGGATGCCGCCGACCTCGAATAAGCAATAGGCCGGCGCATATCTATAAACACGGGTTCGGTCCATGTCTTGCCACTTCTCCGGCGGCGCACGCGCTAGCTTTTACGCTGTAGATTCCAACGAATACTCGCTCGTTAAGAATGCAAAGCCGCCAAGGCAGCAGGGAATGTTCTGGTTGCTGATGTCCCTGGCCCTTGTGTACCTGCTATCGGGCTGCGTCAGCGACGATCCGGTGCTACAGCCACCTGCTGGCCTCACCTATAGCATGACGTCGGCCACCTATCAGGCTGGCGCCCCGATCGTGGCAAACCGACCCACCGCAAGCGGTGGATTCATCGACCGTTTCACGATCTCGCCCGCCTTGCCAGCCGGGCTTTCGATCGACGAACTCACAGGCGTTATCAGCGGTACGCCTGCAACGGCCAGCACGTCCACGGTCTATACAGTCACTGCTCAAAATGCAGCTGGAAACGCAACCACACGCGTGCAGATCGAGGTGCGTGGAGTTTCTGCGCCGCCAGCATCGCTCGGCTATCGCGAAGCGGCTGTCGTCTACTCCACCGGCAGTGCGATCGCGGCCAATACGCCGACGAGTAGCGGCGGTCCGATTACGAACTACAGCGTTACGCCGTCGCTTCCGGCAGGACTGGCTCTCGACGTGCAAACAGGCTATATCACCGGCACGCCTACGGCGGTTACACCCAATGCTATCTACACCGTGACGGGAAGTAATGAGGTTGGCAGCACTACCGCGACGCTACAGATTACTGTGCAGGCAGCCGTCGTGGCTCCTGTGAGCCTGAGCTTCACGACGCCTGCGGCCCTCTACGTCACCACTGAGCCGATCACGCCTAACGTGCCCCTGGCAACCGGTGGCGCGATTTCCACATTCAACGTCTCGCCGGCGCTCCCGGCCGGACTGAGCCTGAATACCGCCACCGGAGTCATCAGCGGGACACCGTCGGCGGTTCAGTCATCCGTCGTCTACACGATCACGGGGTCCAACTCAGCCGGATCGGTGCAGGCTCAGGTGCGCATCACAGTGACCTCGCGAGGCACCTGGACCACAGCAGCTCCGCTGCTTGTGCCTGTGCACTACTTTACGGCAACGCGGTTAGCTGACGGTCGCGTGCTGGTTGCTGGCGGATTCGGGGCCAGTGGCATTACAGCTCGTGCGGAGATCTTTGATTCCGCGAGCAATACGTGGACCTTAACGGGCGCGATGGCGTCGCCGCGCAGCGGGCACACCGCTACGTTGCTGCTCGACGGCCGAGTGCTTGTCGCCGGCGGCTCGGCCGCATTTCCTTCTCCGACTGTCAGCAGCGCTGAGATCTATGATCCGGTTTCCGGCATTTGGTCGCCCGCTGGCAATATGAATATGACTCGCGAAAACCACACCGCCACGCTCCTGCCGAGCGGAAAGGTGCTGGTCGCAGGCGGTTACGACTCGAGCGGCGTCACCACATTCCGCAGCAGCGTTGAGGTTTTCGACCCAACGACTAACGTCTGGACCCCGCTAAATACGACGATGGCAGTCGCGCGCGGTCAGCACGCCGCAGAGCTTCTGCCCGACGGCAACGTATTCTTGTTTGGCGGCGTCAACAACTCCGGCTATGTCAACAATTCGGAACGGTTTGCCGTAAATGATAGCGGCACAACAACTGAAGCGTTCCCCATCTCCGGGAACGTCACGCTAGCGGCTCGACTCGCGGATGGCACCTTCCTTGCGTCCACCGATGCTTCCGCCAATGCGCAACGATACTCCGCCACGACCTCTAGCTGGACCGCCAGCATAATGAACGCGATGCGCGTCATACCGACGTTCACCACATTGGCGGACGGTCGAGTACTGGTCGCCGGCGGGACCCTTTCGGGCGGCACGCGCACGAACTCTGCCGAAATCTACAACCCCGACACGAATACCTGGACTGTAGCTACCCCAATGGCGAGCGGCCGTGCTGCGCACCAGGCCGTGCTTCTCGCCGACGGCAGTGTGCTCGTTATCAGTGGCTTTGACGGCGCCGGTGAAGTGCCGACGGTGGAGCGCTTTCAGCCGTAGCGCATTACCTGCGCTTGCGCGAGCATTCGCGCCTCAATTCCGCTGACAGTCCGCACTCGTGGTTGGTTGCAGGCAGCACTGGCGTCGTTGGCCCCCATCCCAACGGCCGTAAGCGAACAGGGTCACTTGTCGGCGGTTCCTACAAAGCGAAAAAGCCACGTCGCGAAGGACGTGGCACCAGTTCAGCAAGCAAGCGCCGAAGATTCCGCCCCCCCTAGAGCGGCTCCGCGCTTACCCCCTATGCCAGCAGCATAGAATCCACCTCGGCGTTGATCACACGCTTTCGCCGATGCTCTCCAGGCTGGCACAAAGCCGAGGACGCTGCGTTATCGCAACATCTGTATTCTGAGCTCCAACGGCCGATGCTCCACTTGAGGAGTCTGTCAAATTTCGGCTCATCTTTTACTTTGAGGACGGGATGTCGTTTCCGACCAAGGCTGCCACCAAGCCCGTCGCAATGTCGGACTTCAGGCGTTTCAGATATACATCCATCTGTCTTGTGCCAGGCTCAGACCGAAGAAATGCCTCCAACTTGGTCTCAAGCGAAGGCCAACCGGCGCACAATGCGCGTGCGCGTCGAATCTGAAAGTCGCTCGCCGCAAGTGTCACCTCTTGATGTCTAGTCATAGCTCTCGGGGGCAGCTTCCCGCTACTTCGCGCCTTAAGGTGAGGCGACGATTATCGTCACACATCGACAAGCTGGAATAAGGCTACCCGTGACCTCGCGGCCCGTAAACCAGGGCAAAAGGGTGACAGGCCGACATGCACCGATGTCCTCGACGCGGGTGAGGCGCCTCCCAAGGCGTAACCAATCAAGTGACCGCGTACTGCGATTCCTCGGGGCCACTGAGATTCGCAGACTGATGCCTGCGTCGCCGATGCGATCCGCGAGGAAACTGCACGACGGTCACGACGACAGTGGATGACGCGCCCGGCGCGCAAGCGCGCGCCTGTCGGACCCCCACGACAAAACTCTGATTGCATTGAACTGCCTACCCCGTTCGCTTTCGTTTGAATTCCAAGCGTTATTGCGCAAAATGGTTATCGGGACGGAACGATGGCTTTTCGTCACAATTTCCGATTGCTGTCAGGGGAGGCACTGTATTAGAGGACACGCTCTAAGCGTTTCAAAAACAGAGCCTAATCCTCGTGTCTGTTCAACGGTTTGAAGGGGGCGGGTCCGAACATTTCCAATGTGAGCCAGATCTCGATGTCCGGTTCTCTGACCGCGGCCGTTTAGTCAAGCAAGCTGTCTGTGCTCGATTCCGAACCGGCTGCCCGAACCTTGTTCAACGAGTCCAGCAGTAAGCCAAGCGTGGGGCTTCTTGCAGCCCCTTTTCTTAGCACCAGCTCATAGGGCTCGCTGCGCGACTTAAGCTGTAGCGGCAACACGCTGACAAGGTCATGGCGGCAGAAGTAACTTCCTACGTCGTCTGATACTAGGGCCACAAGATCCGAATTGCGGCTTAGCAGCGACAGTGTAGTCAGCGTCGATGTCGTCTCCACGAGGTGTAGCGGAAAGCTGAGCTGCGCCTCGTGGAACTCGCGCTCCAGCAGTTGGCGCATGGGCATGTGGGCGCGATAAACCACCCAGCGGCTGTCCTGCAGTTCGTTCAGTTGCACCGATTTCGCCTTTGCAGCTGGATGGCGTACGTTGGCGATTACGGACAGCGTTTCATCTTTGATGAAAAGCGATTCGTAGAGCTCCGGATTGCGGCTGACGGTGGAGCGGCAGATAGCCGCATCCAAGCGGCCGCGCTCCACCAGGCCCAGCAGCGTTTCGCTGGTGTCCTCCACCACTTCCACCGACATGCGCGGCTGTTGCTGCATCAGGTCAGATATTGCGTCAGTGAGCAGCGGCACTGCACCCATGATGGTGCCGATGGCCAGCCGCCCGCCCGCCCCGCTGGCGATCGCGTCCAGCTCAAACCGCAGGTTATTGATATCGGCTTGAACGAGGCGCGCAAACCGTACTACGCATTTACCGGCTTCATTAGGGATTAACCCTCGGTTTGTCCGCGCAAATAGTTCTACCTGAAAGGTCTGCTCCAGCTCTCGTAGCGCCTTGCTCGCGCCGGGTTGGGTAAGTCCAACTTTGTCTGCGGCGCCAAGCAGGGAGCCGGTTTCCTCGATGGCGATAAGCAGCCGCAACTGCTTGGCATGCAGACGCGACATGACGGCATTCAGGGTGGGTGCGGCGGTCGCCATGAAGAAAAGTTATATCTGTATCGAAAGCTGTCAGTGTACCGAAACATGCGCCGTCCATAGACTTCGTCTCGCATTGAATGTGTAGATAAGGGGGAATATGGCTTTGATCAATTACGTGACCGAAGTGCGTTTCGGTGCAGGGACCCTGCTTGAACTGAAAGAGGTGTGCGAGAAGCTGGGCATTACCCAGCCCTTGATCGTGACCGACCGAGGCGTGGAAGCCGTTGGCATCGTCGACAAGGTTCGATTTGCACTGAGGCAGCAAACGGCCGCCGTTTTCAACGAGACGCCGCCCAATCCGTCGGAATCGGCAGTGCGTGCTGGAGTCGAGGCGTTAAAGGCTGCGGGCTGCAATGGCATCGTCGCCGTGGGCGGGGGCTCATCCATCGATCTGGCCAAGGCGGTGGCCGTGGCCGCCCGCCATGAAGGGCCGCTGCGGCAGTTTGCGCTGATTGAGGGCGGGTTGCAGCGCATCACCGATGCCACCCTACCCATTGTTGCCATTCCCACTACCGCGGGCACAGGTAGTGAAGTTGGCCGCGGCGCCATCATCATCCTCGACGATGGCCGCAAGGTGGGGATCATCTCCCCTTACGTGATTCCCAAGGTGGCAATCTGCGACCCGGAGCTCACGGTGGGCCTGCCCGCAGGGCTCACCGCCGCGACCGGGATGGACGCGATTGCCCATTGCATCGAGACCTTCCTGGCCCCCGCATTCAATCCGCCAGCCGATGGCATTGCCCTGGACGGCCTGTGGCGCGCCTGGCGGCACATCGAGGTGGCAGTCTACGAGCCCGCCGATATCGAGGCACGGACCAACATGATGAGCGCGTCGCTGCAAGGCGCGCTGGCATTCCAGAAGGGGCTGGGATGCGTGCACAGTCTCAGCCACTCGTTGGGCGGCATCAACCCCAAGCTGCACCATGGCACGCTCAACGCCATCCTGCTGCCAGCAGTGGTCCGCTTCAATCGCGGCGCTGGATCGGTGCAGCGCGAGGACAAGCTTGCCCGCCTGTCGCAGGCGATGGGACTGCCGGCCTCGGTGGCGGTCGAGGAGGCGTTGATCGCCAAGTCCCGCGCGCTGCAGTTGCCCACGGGGTTGGCGGATCTCGGCGTGACCCATGGTTTGTTTGGTCGCATCGTACAGGGCGCTCTGGCCGATCACAGCCACCGCACCAATCCGCGAGAGGCGTCTGCCGCGGACTACGCCGACATGCTGCAGCAATCGATGTGATCTTCAGCCCATGCATGCCCGTGACCGTCAAGGCCGGCCAGGGTATGCATGGCGACACTACTACAACACAGACAATTCAGGTGGAGATATGAGCAGCACGTCTTTAAACGCACCGGACTCCTTGGCAGGCAAGGAAAACATGGTTCCCGACGCGGAGCGCCGCCGTGCGCTCTTCGGTAGCGCGGTTGGCAGCACGATCGAATGGTATGACTACTTCCTTTACGGAACCATGTCGTCCATCATTTTTGCCAAGCAGTTCTTTCCGAGTGGCAATGCGCTCGTGAGCCAGATGCTGGCATTGGCCACCTTCGCGCTCGCCTTTCTGATCCGGCCGCTTGGTGGCGTGATTTTTTCACACATTGGTGACCGCGTTGGCCGCAAGAAGACGCTGGCCATGACGCTGTCCATCATGGGCGTGTCTACCGTGCTGATGGGCCTGTTGCCCAACTATGCGCAGATTGGCATGGCCGCGCCCCTGCTGCTGACGTTGTTGCGCTTGTTGCAGGGACTGGCGCTGGGCGGTGAATGGGGCGGCGGCGTGCTGCTCGCGGTCGAATACTCTCCCCGCCACAAGCGCGGCTTCTACGGGGCCGTGCCACAGACCGGCGCCGTGCTGGGTTTGGCGCTGGGCAATATCATCACGTCGCTGTTGAGCGCCAGCATGAGCGAAGAGGCCTTTCTGGCTTGGGGATGGCGCATTCCGTTCGTGGGCTCCATCGTGCTGGTGATGATCGGCATGTGGATCCGCAATGCCGTGGGCGAGACACCTTCGTTTAAGAGGATCCAGTCCACACGCAGCAGCACGCGCATCCCACTCAAGGAAACGCTGCAGCACCACTGGCGCGAGGTACTGATTGCCATTGGCGCGAAGGTCATCGAGACGTCGACCTTCTTTCTCTATGCGACCTTCACCATCTCGTACATGATGGACCACGGTTTTGCGCGCGCCACGATTCTTAACATCGTACTGGTCTGCGCACTGATCGCGTTTCCATTCATGCTGTTCTTCGGCCACCTGTCGGACAAAATCGGGCGCAAAAAGGTATTCATCTTCGGCAGCGTGGCATTTCTTGCGTGGATCGCTCCGTACTTCTGGCTTCTGGATCAGAAGTCCGTGCCAGCCGCAGCCCTCGCCGTGGGCGTGGGGCTCGGCATTGTCTGGGCCAGCTACGGCGCCATGATCGGCACCCTTCTGGCAGAAGCGTTTCCGGCGGCGATTCGCTACACCGGCATGTCGCTTGGCTACCAGATCGGAGCGGCGCTGGTGGGCGGCCCGATGCCGCTCATCGCGACCGCGCTGATCGCCTATTTCGGCGGCAGCTATGTGCCGGTCATTCTCTTCCTGGCTGCCTGCGCACTGATATCCATCGTGGCCGTCGCAATGGCACGTGATCGCAGCGGCCAGCCTCTTGACGACTGAGACTTCGGAACTCCATATGCAAATCTCAGGACAACTGCTGATTGGCGCCCAGGCCGTGCGCGGCACGGGCGAAACGCTTCACGCCATCAACGCTGCTACGGCTGAAAGGCTGGAGCCGGCTTTCGGAGGTGCCTCGCCCGAGCAGTTGGAGCAGGCATGCGAACTGGCCTGGCAGGCGTTTGATCCGTACCGTGAAACCAGCCTGGAGCGGCGTGCCGCCTTCCTGGAGGCGATTGCTGCGAACATTCTCGCGTTGGGCGATACGCTGGTAGACCGCTGCGTCAGCGAGAGTGGGTTGCCGCGCGCGCGCATAGAAGGCGAGCGCGGCCGTACTGTCGGGCAGTTGCGGATGTTTGCCAACGTGGTGCGCCAGGGCGACTTTCTCGGCCTGCGTGTCGATCCAGCGCAACCGGAGCGCAAGCCGCTGCCGCGCGTGGAATTGCGTCTGCGCAATATCGCGCTAGGACCAGTGGCCATATTTGGCGCGAGCAATTTTCCGTTGGCCTTCTCGGTGGCTGGCGGCGACACGGCTGCAGCCTTGGCGGCCGGCTGTCCCGTGGTCGTGAAAGCGCATTCCGCGCATCCGGGTACGTCGGAACTGGTTGGCCGCGCAATCCAGAAGGCGGTGGCGGAGCTGGAGCTGCCCCCCGGGACGTTCTCGTTACTGTTCGATGCCGGACGGCGCATTGGCCAAGGGTTGGTCAGAGACCATCGCATCAAAGCAGTGGGGTTCACCGGTTCGCGCTCTGGTGGTATGGCACTGATGGCGCTAGCCGCAGCACGTACTGAGCCGATCCCGGTCTATGCCGAGATGAGCAGCATCAATCCGGTGCTGCTGTTTCCGCATGCGCTGGCGAGCCGCGCCGAAGCCATCGGTGCGGCCTTTGTGGCCTCGCTGACGCTTGGGGCCGGCCAGTTCTGCACTAATCCCGGCCTGATACTGGGGGTGGAAGGCGACGATCTGGATCGCTTCGTCCGTGCAGCAGCGGAGGGCATTTCTCAGGCACCTGCAGCGACCATGCTGACGCCCGGTATCTGCGACGCGTACGGCGCTGGCGTCGAAGCATGGATGGCACATCCTCAAGTTGAGCTCGTTGCGCACGGCCACGCCGGCTCAGTGCATCAGGCGCAGGCAGCATTGTTTGTGGCAGATGCCGATGCCTTCCTGGGACACGAGGTATTGCGTGCCGAGGTCTTTGGCGCTTGCTCTCTGGTAGTACGTTGCCAAGATTTGGCCGAAATGCGCACGGTACTGGAAACGCTGGAAGGTCAGCTGACAGCGGCGCTGCATCTCGACGCGGCCGACCACGATGCGGCGCGAGCCTTCGTGCCTGTACTGGAGCGCAAGGTTGGCCGCATCCTGGTCAACGGCTTCGGCACTGGCGTGGAAGTTGGGCATGCGATGGTGCACGGGGGGCCATTCCCGGCGACGTCGGATAGTCGCACCACGTCGGTCGGCAGTCTTGCCATTACGCGATTCCTACGGCCGGTGAGCTACCAGGACATGCCTGGCGCGCTGCTGCCACCGGTCTTGCGTCAGGAGCAGCTCGCGCAGTGGGGCTACCGCCTCGACGGACAACCGACGCGTCCAGTTCGAAATGGCTGAACTTTGACTTGCCCGTGCCCGAACGAGCGAGGGGTTTCCGCTGGCTATTCCCAGTGTTCTCACTTGCGCCACTCATGGTTGTCTTCATAGCCCAAAGACGCCTTTTGTTGAGGACACCCAAACCGGAAGTAGCTCATCACCGTTAGACGCACGGCAAAAGGCCCGCCGCATCCGATGGAAATGGCGGGCCTTTTCTTGCCTAGGGCCCTTATTCCCCGTACTGGTAAAGTGTGCGCCCCTGGCCGGGCGCATTGTCCGCGGCCAGGGCCGTCGACGACCCTAAGAGTAGCACTAGGGTGGATACCAGAATCGCCGCCGCCGCTTTCACGATGACACCTCCGTCAGCGTAGTTTGCAGTGCCTTGAGGCCGTCGCGGTAGATGCCTTCGAACAGCCTCGATGCTGCCTCGTCGCTGACACCCGCCGGCGTGAATTGCCCGGACCACTCCACGCGCGACGCCCGATCGCCGTCGATTCCCACGACGCGCAAGGTGGACCGATAGGCGGTGACCGGAAACGGGGCCTGCAGGATCGAGTAGGTGTAGCTGCGCGCTTGGTTGTCGAAGGCTTCAAGACGTTCGACGATGGCGTCGCAACCCGGGTTGAGTAAGCTGCGTACGCGGCCACCCTCGCTCAGTTCGCTCTTGAGGATATACGGCAGCCAGTCAGGCAGCGAATCGAAGCCGCCGATCAGTTGCCAAACGCGATCCGGCGTCACCGGCAGCGTAATGCTCTCAGTAACTTGTGCCATGTTGGGCTCCTCTAATGGATTAGAAACTCAGGCGCGATCGTTAGGCAGCGGCGCGTGTTCGGCCACCAAATGCTCGGCGCGCAGTTCTTGCCAGAAATCCGCCGGAATGACCGCCTTCAGCGCGGCGGCGTCCTCGGCAATGCGCTCCGGGCGGCTTGCGCCAGGGATGACCGCTGCAACGGCGGGATTGGCGAGCGCGAACTGTAGGGCAGCCGCCTTGATGCCGACACCGTGGCGCGCGGCGACGGCTTTGACACGCTCAACCTTGGCCACGATCTCGGCAGGCGCCTTCTGGTATTCGAAGTGCGCGCCGCCGGCCAGGATGCCGGAACTGTACGGACCACCGACCACGATGCCGGTGTTACGCTCTGCCGCTTTTGGCATCACGCGCTGCAACGCACGTTCGTGGTCCAACAGCGAGTAGCGCCCAGCCAGCAGGAAGCCATCGGGTTGTGCTTCGGCAAGATCCAGCGTGAGCTCTATCGGTTCCACGCGGTTCACACCTAGGCCCCAAGCCTTGATGACGCCCTCCTCGCGCAGGCGGGTCAGTGCGCGGAAAGCCCCCTTGCGGGCCGTCTCGAAGTACGAAAGCCATTCGTCACCGTAGAAATCCTGGGCAATGTCGTGAATCCACACGATGTCCAGGCGGTCCGCCTTCATGCGCTTGAGACTATCCTCGATAGAGCGCAGCGTGCCGTCAGCCGTGTAGTCAACCACGAGCTTGTTGGGGCGCCCCGCCGCGAACAATCCACTTTTTTCGCCCAGTTTACGGGCGCTGGCGTCTTCCACTTCGTCCAGGATCAGACGGCCGACCTTGGTGCTGAGCACGTATTCGTCGCGCTTGTGACGCGACAAGGCTTCGCCAAGACGGATCTCCGACAGGCCCGCGCCATAGAACGGCGCGGTGTCGAAGTAGCGAACCCCTCGTGCCCATGCGGCGTCCACTGTGGCTTGCGCCTCGGCTTCGGGGATGTCGCGAAACATGTTGCCAAGCGGGGCGGTGCCAAAGCCCAGGACATTGCCGTTCAGTATTTGCTTGAGATTCATCACTGCTCCAGATGTAGATAGGGTTGCGGTGAAAGCAGTCTAGGGTTGCGAGTTAAGTCTGTCCAAGACCGAATATGAACAACTTAAGTCCCAATAGGTCTGAAATGTTAGATATCCGCCAACTGCACTATTTCGTAGCCGTCGCCGAGGACGAACACGTTGGACGCGCCGCCGAGCGGCTCCATATCTCCCAGTCGCCACTCAGCCGCCAGATTGCCCAGCTTGAGGAGAAGCTCGGGCTTGTGCTATTCGAGCGCTCCCAGCAACGCATCCGTCTGACCCGCGACGGCCGTACATTCCTTGCGGAAACGCGCGCGCTCTTGACCCACGCCAACCGGCTGGAATCGCTGGCCCGCCGGCTAGGCAGGGGCGATGAAGGGGGTTTGTGCATCGGATATCTCGAATATGCGGTGCATTCTGGGGTGCTATCGAATGCACTGCGGGTGCTACGAGAAGGCAGGCCAGCCGTGCATATCGCGCTCTACAACCAGCAATCGGAAGTGCAACTGGAGGGATTGCGCCAGCGCAGCCTCGATATCGCGCTAGTTTGCGCCCCACCGCAGCCGGACGACCCCGACTTGGAAGCTGCACAGGTGCTCAATGACCCGATGCTGCTGGCGCTGCCCGAGGGGCATCCGCTGGCGCGGTCGCAGGCCATCACGCCGGACAACCTCGCCGCTCAAAAGTGGATCGGCGTCATGCATCAGGAAAGCGCGCTGCGGCACGACACCTTCATTGCCGCCTGCGCTAAGGCAGGCTTCACGCCGGAGATCACTATGGAAGCCACCGAGCCGTTGGCTGCGCTTGGCCTGGTCGCGGCCGGACTTGGCGTAACCACCATTCAGCAAAGTCTGCGACACCAGGCGCCCGCCGGCGTGGTGCTGCGCGAGCTGTCGTGGTTCCAATACCGCACGCCGCTGTGGGCAGCCTGGCACAAGGTTAACCTGCGGCCGCTTGTGGAGATCTTCCGTAAGACCTTGCTGGACACAAGCGGAGCAGTACCTGCGTCCAAGGTGGCCAAGATGGCTAGCGATTCGCTGATGTAAGCGATGGGGGTCGTACGTGACTTCGCCGTAGCAACATGAAGTGTTCGCCAGGGACGCAACCGCGCAGTGGACCGGCCCAATCGTGGTTGTGCCGAAGCAGTGGAGCGTTAAGGCCGTTGGCCGAATCGGCTTACTGCTGGACATGAAGCGATGGCGGTGGATGACTCCGCCCGACCTGGAGCGGTGCGAGGCGGCACTACGCTCTTTACGCAGCGAACAATGAACTGATTGCATACCCGCACGCGGCCACGAAGAAAGCGCGTCGCAACGCTAAGGTCCCCTGCCGCCTACCCTAAATGACATAAGGAACCTTCGAAACGCTCTTTGGCTTACGAGATGGGACTATGTGGGCTTCGACTCGACGCGGTTCACCCTTTGGGTGCTCGTGCTCTCCCCGATGTTTAAACATTTTCGAGGATTACGTCCGCAATGCGCTTTCCCATGTCCAGGCCTGCCTGTTCCGCCGCTTCTCTTGTGAAATAGTCCTCTGGAGTAAGACGGTCGGTGCTGTATTGCATATCGGCGGTGGGAGTCTTGCCCTGCCCGACGCCCATTAAGTATCCCCATCTTGGTCCGGGCGCGGTATCGGCCATCGCGCCGGTGAGGGGGAAGGCCAAGGTGTGGACATACAGTCCGCGGTGTGAAGCAGTTATCCAGCGTAGTGAATCAAACACTGTCATTGCTTTAGAGAGTCAGTGGGAAGAGTGCTGCAAATTTATCCCTAGTGGCGCGGTTGTCACATCGTCCAAACGGACGCCCCTGTGGACTAACACTCCCGAGGGGTATGAAAGATCGAACATTTGTCCGCCCTGTTGCTCTAGCGCGAGCTGTCCTGCGCCCATGTTGGTGATCCTGCTTCCCAACGGAGACAAACCCGGGACGTTGTTGTCGCCCACAGGCAGAGGGTCATCTTTGCCAGGCATTGGTCGCGCATCGCTGAGCTGCTGAGGTCACATACCTGGCCGCGCAGGTCACGGATGAACGTCAGCTGAGTAGCTGAGTAAGATCTACTTTCCACTTCCACTTTTTCCAAAGGGGTCTCGAGCAGGTAAGGCCGGAAAGTCAGCCACTTGACCGCGCAACTACGCGAGAAATTGTACTGAGACACCGTCAAAATTCTGGAGCCATCAGGTCGTATCGCTCAACTCTTACGCCGCCTGCAAGGCATGTATTGCCTGTCCGTGTCCAGATCGTGAGCGACGACACGGGCCGACGAGCGACCTTCCCGCGCAGGCGTCCGGTATGGGCATCGGGCTTGCATGTAATAGCAAGCCATGCCGAACTTGGCAGGCACTACCGGGGAAGCTTTTGAATGATCCATCAGATTGGATTCTGCGCAGCTATAGAGGGCTGTTTATGCGCGTGCAAGTTTATCGCGAGGACCACCCTGTGACGACGCACGGCCCCCGCTGGGCCTACGAGGTCTGCGTCGATGAGGTGCAGCATGGCACGCGCATCTGGGGACCACTACACTCTGTCACCCCCTATGATTCGCATGACGGGGCTCAACACGCCGGCGTGCAACGGGGCCGGCTAGCCATCGACCTGCTGCTAGGTCTGCTGCAGGCTCCATGGCGCTGAGCTGGTTCAACTTGCAAACGCGATCTGGCGCTGTGGGCCAGCCTTGCCGCTTGAGCCACACCAGATCCGAATAGCTGCGCCTCAGGTAGCGCAGCACCGTCAGCGCTAACACAGTGTCTCCCGCTTCGCGCCTTGTCTGCCGGACGCGCTGGACTTGTTGGCGAATCCGGCTGCGGCTAAACGCCAACTTCGCATCCAGACGTGCCGCCCGGACCCTCATAAAAATATCCAAGTATTCCACTGCCGACTCTCCGCGAGGTCAGGTAGATCATGCTAATTCAATCGGCGACGCGCCATTCTGTCCAGAATGCGTGGTATTTGGACGCGGCACAATGGTGCGGCGGCGCGATGACGCGATCAAACTCCCCGCAGTTGGCACTGCCTCTGCACCGGGACTCCCCCCTGTACGCAGTAATCGCATAGACACACTCTGGCGTCTGGATCCCGCCTGCGCCGATGCTAACTGGCAGGCCGCGAAGCCGCAGGGGCAAACGGGCGGCTGTTTTCGCGACAACCGATCATCAAGCCGCGTGCGATGTCGACAAGTTGCACCGATACCTAACCAGGCATGGCGTAACCAAGACGCTGACGGGCGAATATCCAAATCGGACAGATCGCGATCGAGTGTTTTCACTTCACTAGCGCTACGGATCTAGCCATGATGGCCACATAGAGAAACCTTCCTGCGCACCATCAAACAATGGCCAGCATAGTCCGCATCGTCATCTCTGGTCCTGTCAACGAACGTTGGTACGCGACGCCCATGTACGACGACGGCACTGCCGGCGAAGCACAGGGCTTCAACACTCTGGACTTGGCTCGCCATTTTGCAGCGGCTACCTTCCCCCGCTCCCCAGTTCGCATTTCCCCGAAGCGGCCGGAAATCCCACGAAAAGGGCAGCGCGTCCGTCTCTATCTTTTTGATTAACGACGGATTTCTATGCTCAACTGCACCCCTCGATGCCTGCCACACGTTGTGCGACGGCACCGGCGGCGCCCTCCCAAGACCGGGTGGTACAGAACTACGCGTGTTGTGTCAGCTCGCTTCTATCCGAGCTCGAGCGCTGCTCCTGTTGCGGCGAGGTGAACCAAAGCTTGACGTTGACAGACCGGAGCGAGCCCGCCAGAGGTGTGGCACCGCGCATGCGAGAGCGAAGGATTGCGGTGAGAACGGGCGTGCCTAGACAGAAACCACGCGCCAGCCACCGCCCGATCACCTAAATGGTCTTGACCTTCAGCAGAACCTCGCTTTGGGTGTCAACGCGCTGACAATATCGCCCCTTCCTGCTGGGACTCGGAGACTGCCTGCGCCAACTCTTCGGTTACACGAATCTCGGCCCCGAGGGGGGTCATCTGGGCGGTGGCTGCAAAAGGTACAGCAGGCGTCGGCGATGGATGACGACGGCGCCGCCACAGGTAGAAAGACGACAACCCGGCGTGCAGAACGAGAAACGCCCAGAATAACCCACTCGCACCCATTCGATTCATCAGCGGCGAGATCATCAATGGGCTGACGGCAGAACCGACCGAATTGATCAGCAACATGCCTTGAATAACGCGCACGAGGTCGTGAGCGTTCGCGCAGTCCGCGGAATGACTGACCGCTACGGGATAGATGGCAAAGATACCGCCACCGAGCAAGAACATCAGCACCATCAACAGAGGTGGGTAGGTCGGCAGGATGAGAACAGCCAGCGAGACCGCGGTACAAACGACGCTCAGTGCAAGCAATACGGTTTGCCTGTCCCGTCTGTCAGACCAACGGCCCACGGGGTACTGCAACACCATTGCCCCACAGATTGCACTCGCCATCAACTGGCCAACCTGTGTCACGCTCATCCCTTCTCGCTGAAGATAAATTGGGAGCAGCGTGTATACCGCAGCAATGCCTACACCCGATCCCAGACTACCAACAGCGCCGTCGGGCGTCATCTGGATAAGGCTTTGCGGCAACAACGGCTCAGCGTGCCCTACCTCTGGCGAAGTCCTTGGCAGAATCGCCATGGGCAATACGGCCACGGATCCCAGAATTCCCGCGACCATGAAGGGAAGACTACTACTTGTTGAACCCAATGCACCCAAGCTTATCTGGGCCAGCATGATGGATCCATAGAGGGCAATCATATAGATCGCCAACAGACGTCCACGAGATTTTGTATCGCCAATAAGTAGAAGCCAACTCTCGACGACCAGATAGATGCCCACCATTGCCCAGCCGTTTACTAGACGAACGAAGAGCCAGACCCAGGGTTCAGAAATAAGGCCTTGAAGCAGATAGGTGATCGCCGCAAGCGACGCGAAGCTACTGTAGGACCGAATGTGGCCGGTCCTGGAAATCAAACGGTCACTGGTGAGCGCGCCGATAGTAAGGCCCACGAAGTAAGCCGATGAGATGGCTCCGATCATCGTGGCGGAAGCGCCGGCTGCATCGAGCCGTAACGCGGTCAGCGACGACATGAACCCGGAACCGAGACTGACAACGAACAAACCCAAAAGTGGCCCAAGTGCCACGGCCCACGTGTTGCGCGACAAAACTTCCCTCTCGTACTGTATGCAATGCAGTCGGGAGGATACCTGAGGGCGACGTCGCTTCTCCGATACGTCGCCAGTAGCGGACCACGCCTAAAGGGCTGGGCACCAGTACGACGATAGAAAAATGAGGGCGCAGACCCGCTCTGAGTCGTACGCCCTCCGGAGAAACGTGCCCAAGTCACTTAGCTTTGCAGTTGCGCGCCATAGCGGTACCGTCTCTCAAATGTGCGGTACGCACCGTCAATGCTGAGTCCAGCGTAGGGGATATCAGTACTCGGTCACCGGCGCATGCACCGGGGCGATCGAGGTGTGCGGGGTCTGCGTGCGCTGGGCGGCCTTGTGCACCATCGTGTAGGCGTAGTCGATGCCCATGCCGTAGGCGCCCGAGTGTTCCTTGGCCAGGCCCGTCACGGCGTCGTACGTTTCCTTGTTCTTCCAGTCGCGCTGCCATTCCAGCAGCACCTGCTGCCAGGTGACCGGCACCACGCCGGCCTGGATCATGCGCTGCATGGCGTAGTCGTGCGCTTCCTTGGTG
>Ga0102591_1000573_pt1 | contig 67921 bp, 63 predicted proteins | sample AraplaCol_mCL_r2_2_FD_76860 | JGI IMG/M metagenome (GOLD analysis project Ga0102591, IMG submission 76860) | Arabidopsis root microbial communities from North Carolina, USA - plate scrape MF_Col_mCL_r2 (SPADES assembly) (version 2) | ecosystem: Host-associated > Plants > Roots > Endosphere... | reverse complement strand
GGCACGAAGACATCGAGGATGCCGCCGCGCACCGCATATTCTCCGACCTCACGCACGGTCGCCACACGCTCGAAGCCGTTGCGCTCCAGCCGTCCGGCAATATCGTCCATCCGCACCTGATTGCCGGGACGCGCGGAAAAGGTCAGGCTTTCGATGATATCTTGCGGCGCCACTTTCTGCAGCATGGCATTGGCTGTCACCAGCACGATTGCCGCATGCGGCTTCTTGCGATGGGCGATCAGACCCGAGAGCGCGGCGAGCCGCCGCGCCGAAGTATCGGCGCTCGGCGAAACGCGGTCATAGGGAAGACAGTCCCAGGCCGGCAGCGTCAGGACCGGAATATCAGGGGCAACGAAGCCCAGCATCTGCTCCAGATCAGCCATGCGTTGACCATCCGACAGCACATAGGCGACCGGCTCGCCATTGCGTGCGAGCTCGGCCAGCAGCAACGGCTCCATGCCTGCAGGCACATTGCCGATCGTCAGCGGCTCGGCGGCGGCTGCGAGCTTCTTGGCATCAAAACCAGGGATCATTCCGGCGTCCTGGGGGTCTCGAAGTCGGGTTTGTAGGCGGCAATGCGGGCAAACATGGGCGTCTGTAAATGCTCGGGCGTCGGCCAGGTTCCCATGATCCAGCGCACCAGGTCATTATCTTCTTCCGCCATGATCGTCTCGAATTCATCGAGCTCGACTTCGCTCATCGTGGGAAGTTCATTTTCAGCAAACTGGCCGAAGACAAGGTCCATCTCTCTGATGCCGCGATGCCAGCAGCGGAAAAGAATCCGGCGGCGTCGGGGGTCGAGACCGGCGCTCGTGAGCGTTACTCCTGTCATGGCATCACCTTCCTTGTTGATGCGCCTCTATAGACCCTGGAAAGCGGCTTGTCAGCCTTGCCAAGGCCCTATTGTTCATCGCATTTTGGCGCCCATGCGCCCCACCATTCTCGATCCGCTGTTTTCTCCCGTTTCGGGCCTTCCAGGCGTTGGCCCGAAGATCTCCGAGCTTTTCGTCAAGCTGCTCGGACGTGAAACACCGGATGATTGCCGGGTCATCGATCTGCTGTTCCACGCGCCCACCTCACTGATCGACCGCCGGAACCAGCCGGGCATTGCCCGCGCGCCGCAAGGCGCGATCGTAACCATCACTGCGCGTGTCGACCGGCATCAGGCGCCGCCCCGCGGCAATCGCAACGTTCCCTACCGGGTCTTTCTGCATGACGAGACCGGCGAGCTGGCGCTCGTCTTCTTTCGCGGACAGGCCGCATGGCTGGAAAAACAGTTGCCGATCGACGAGGAGGTGACCGTCAGCGGCAAGGTTGACTGGTTTAACGGCCGGGCCTCGATGGTACACCCGGATTATATCGTCAAGGCGAGCGATGCCGAGAGCCTGCCGCTGGTCGAACCGATCTATCCGCTGACGGCGGGGCTTTCACCGAAGACCTTGCGCAAAATCATCGAGGCGGCTCTGCCGCGCATGCCTGAACTTCCGGAATGGATCGATCTGGCGCTGGCGCAAAAACAGGGCCTGCCGACGATCCGCGACAGTTTCCATATGCTGCACGAGCCGCGGGATACGTCCGACATCGATCCGCAGACGCCTGCCCGCCGCAGGCTTGCCTATGATGAATTTCTCGCCGGCCAGCTGTCCTTGGCGCTTGTTCGCCAGCGGCTGCGAAAGGTCGCCGGACAACCCGTACATGCCACTGGAAAAATCAGCGGCAAGATATTGCAAAATCTTCCTTTTTCTCCAACCAAGAGCCAGACTGAAGCCGTAGCCGACGTGCTGAAGGATATGGCCGGCGAAGAACGCATGCTGCGGCTTCTGCAGGGAGATGTCGGCTCCGGCAAAACGCTGGTGGCGCTGTTGTCGATGGCCGCCGTCATCGAAAGCGGCGGACAGGCCGTGCTGATGGCGCCGACGGAAATCCTCGCACGCCAGCATCATGCGACGATCTCGAAATTCGCAGCCGCCGCCGGTCTCAACGTCGAAGTATTGACGGGGCGCACCAAGGGACGCGAGCGGGAGGATATTCTCGAGCGCATCGCCTCCGGCGAAGCGCAGATCGTCATCGGCACGCATGCGCTCTTCCAGGACAGCGTCAACTACAAGAACCTGATGCTGGCCGTCGTCGACGAGCAGCATCGTTTCGGCGTGCACCAGCGTCTGCGCCTGACGGCAAAGGGCATCTCGCCACATATGCTGGTCATGACGGCAACGCCGATCCCCCGCACGCTGGTGCTGGCGGCTTTCGGCGATATGGACGTCTCGAAGCTGACGGAGAAGCCGGCCGGCCGAAAGCCGATTACCACCATCACCATCCCGACCGAGCGGACCGGCGAGATTGTCGGTCGGCTGAAGAGTGCGCTTGCCGAAGGCAAGAAGGCCTACTGGATCTGCCCGCTGGTTGAAGAGTCCGAAGAAGTCGATCTGATGTCGGTGGAAGAGCGGCATGCGACGCTCGTCTCCGCACTCGGTCCGGGCATCGGCCTCATTCATGGCCGCATGAGCGGGCCGGAAAAGGACGCCGTGATGCTCGCCTTCAAGAGTGGCGAATTGCGGCTGCTGGTGGCGACAACCGTCGTCGAGGTCGGCGTCGACGTGCCCGATGCGACGATCATGGTGATCGAACATGCCGAGCGCTTCGGGCTGGCGCAGTTGCACCAGCTTCGCGGTCGCGTCGGCCGCGGTGACGAGGCCTCGACCTGCATCCTGCTCTACAAGGGACCGCTCGGCGAGACGGGCCATGCGCGTCTCTCCATCATGCGCGATACGGAAGACGGTTTCCGGATTGCCGAAGAGGATTTGAAACTACGCGGCGAAGGCGAAATTCTCGGGACGCGCCAGTCAGGCACGCCCGGGTTTCGTATCGCCAGTATCGAGGCGCATGCCGATTTGCTGGAAATCGCCCGCAAGGATGCCGCCTATCTCATCGAGCGCGATCCGGACCTGACGAGCGAGCGTGGCGAGGCCGTGCGCACCCTGCTCTATCTCTTCCGCCGCGACGAGGCGATCCGTTTCCTGCGAGCCGGGTAGAGCCGTTCCCAGCCGGGAACGGCTAGTCGACCTTGGATATTGCCTTCGGCTTGGGGCGCACGACCGGCAGGTGTTCCGGGGCAACGAGGCCACCCGATATCAGGAATTTGGCGGCATCTTCCGGGCTCATGTCGAGCATGACGATCTTTTCGCGCGGCACGAAGATCAGGAAGCCGGCCGTCGGCACCGGCGTCGGCGGCAGGAAGACGGCGACCATGTCCTGCCCCATGGCGTTGAATTTCGAGCCGATCTCGCCCTTGGCATCGGTCGCGATGAAGACCAGCGCCCAGAGGCCCGGACCGGGATATTCGATCAGGCCGACCTTCTTGAAGGAATTGGACTGCTCTTTCAGTACCGTTTCGAAGATCTGCTTCACGCTTCTGTAGATCGTGCGCACCAGCGGCATGCGCTGGACGATGGATTCACCGAAGCGGACGATGCTTTGACCGATCAGATTCTTGCCGAGAAAGCCGACGATCGTGATGATGATCACCGCGGTCAACAGGCCAAAGCCGGGAATGGCGAAGTTTATGTAACTCTCGGGATTCCAGCGCGCCGGGATATAGGGGCGCACCCAGCTGTCCGACCAGTGGATGAAGGTCCAGGTCAGCCAGATGGTGATGGCGATCGGTGCGCAGATGATCAGGCCGGCGAGAAAATTATTCCTCAGCCGCATTGCGACCGGCACCCGGGGAGCCTTCTCGGTCATCTTTTCTGATGAACTCCGTTTCAGTCTTTAGACAGGCCGGCAACCCGGCCCTCCCCCTGTGTCTGCAGGCTCAAAACTGCCAGAATTCGCCTTGTCGCACAACATGTTTCAGCCCTTCGGGACTTACTCCACAGTCACCGATTTTGCGAGGTTGCGCGGCTGATCGACGTCCGTGCCCATGAAGACTGCCGTATGGTAAGCCAGCAGCTGGATCGGCAGGGAGAAGATCATCGGCGCGATGATCTCATCGACATTGGGGAGCGTGATCGTCGCCATCGTCGGCAGCTTCGACGCGGCGGCGCCTGCCTCATCGGTGATGAAGATGATACGGCCGCCACGGGCTGCGACCTCCTGCATGTTGGACACCGTCTTTTCAAAGAACCGGTCATGGGGCGCAATGACGATGACGGGCATGTTCTCGTCGATTAGCGCGATCGGCCCATGCTTGAGCTCGCCTGCGGCATAACCTTCCGCGTGAATATAGGAGATCTCCTTGAGCTTCAGCGCGCCTTCCATGGCAAGCGGAAAGCTGGTGCCGCGACCGAGATAGAGCACGTCCTTGCACTTGGAGAGTTCGCGGGACAAGCCCTCCATCTGCGGCTGGATGAGGTTGAGGACACGGCTCATGATGCGCGGCATTTCCGCAAGGTGGCGGACCATCGCCTTCTCGTCATCGGGGCTGATCGTGCCTCGAGCCCGGCCTGCGCCGATCGCCAGTGATGCAAGCACGGCAAGCTGGCAGGTGAAAGCCTTGGTGGAGGCAACGCCGATTTCCGGCCCGGCCATGATCGGGAAGACGGCATCGGATTCGCGGGCGATGGTCGATTCCCGCACATTGACGACGGCGCCGATCTTCAGGCCATTGTCCTTGCAGTAGCGCAGCGAAGCCAGCGTATCGGCGGTTTCGCCGGACTGCGAGATGAAGAGGGCGGCCTGCGACGGCTGCAGCGGCATTTCGCGGTAGCGGAACTCAGAGGCGACATCGATTTCGACCGGCAGGCGGGCATAACGCTCGAACCAGTATTTGCCGATCAGGCCGGCGAGATAGGCCGTGCCGCAGGCCGAGATCGCAAGGCCGGTCGCGGCTTTGAAATCAATGGCAGATGCATTCGGGCTGATCGTGTTGGCGGTGAAATCCACATAGTGGCTGAGCGCATGGGAGATAACCTCCGGCTGCTCGTAGATTTCCTTTTCCATGAAATGGCGGTGATTGCCCTTGTCGACCACATAAGCGGTCGCCTGGGATATCTGGCGTGGGCGCTTGACCACCTTGCCGGAGAAATCGAGCACGGTCGCGCCGTCACGGGTGATGATCGCCCAATCGCCGTCGACGAGATAGGTGATCTCGTTGGTGAAGGGGGACAGCGCGATGGCATCCGAGCCCAGGAACATCTCGCCCTTGCCATAGCCAATGGCAAGCGGCGGGCCAGAGCGGGCAGCCATGATCGTGCCGGGATCGCTCTTCAGCATCACGGCCAGCGCATAGGCGCCGGTGACGCGGTTCAGCATCTTCAACATGGCTTCCCGCGGGGTCAGGCCTTCACGCAGATACTTCGCCATCAGATGGGCGATGACTTCCGTGTCGGTCTGGCTCTGGAAGGCCGCGCCCTCGTGGCTTAGCTCGTCGCGCAATTCGGAGAAATTTTCGATGATGCCATTGTGGACGACGGCGACGCCTTCGACGAAATGCGGGTGGGCATTAGTCTCGTTCGGCACGCCGTGGGTTGCCCAGCGCGTATGGGCGATGCCGGTCGTTCCGGGCAATGGGTCGCTGTCGAGACGCTTTTCGAGGTTGAAAAGCTTGCCCTCGGCGCGGCGGCGATCCATCACGCCATCATGGATGGTGGCGACACCGGCGGAATCGTAGCCGCGATATTCCAGCCGCTTCAGCGCATCGACAAGACGGCTCGCAACCGGCGCATTTCCGACGATCCCAACAATTCCGCACATGCAAACGTCCCCTCAGACCTATTCAGTGAGGCCACTCCTAGCGATTCCCGCTTATTTCTCAATTGGTACGGCGGTCACTTTCGGTTTCCGCACGTTACCGAAGAAGGCTCAGCCTTTGGCCTTCTTTGCCGCCTTGATGGCGAGCGCCCGTTCTCGCAGGAGCTTGGCGCGTTCGGGCTTGATCTCCTGTCTGGCACGGCCGAAGGCGAGTGCATCATCAGGCACGTCTGCGGTGATGACGCTGCCCGATGCGATATAGGCGCTGTCGCCAATCGTGACCGGAGCAACCAGCGAGGAATTCGAGCCGATGAAAGCGTCCTTGCCGATGACGGTCTCGAACTTGTTCACCCCGTCATAATTGCAGGTGACCGTGCCGGCGCCGATATTGCTACCGGAGCCGATAACGGCATCGCCGATATAGGTCAGGTGGTTGACCTTGGCGCCCTCGCCGATCTTGCCGTTCTTGACTTCGCAGAAATTGCCGACCTTGGATCCAATCGAGAGATCGGCACCCGGACGCAGACGGGCGAAGGGACCGACCGTCGCGCCTTCGCTCACATGCGCGCCCTCGATATGCGAGAAGGCATGGATGACCGCACCGCCATCGATGACGGCGCCGGGGCCGAAGACGACATTCGGCTCGATCAGTGCATCCTGGCCGATGACGGTGTCGTAGCAAAGGAATACCGTTTCCGGGGCGATCATCGTCACGCCCGAGAGCATCAGTTCGTGGCGGCGGCGCTCCTGCCAGAAGCGTTCGATCGCCGCGAGCTCGGCGCGGTTGTTGCAGCCGGCCATCTCGACCTCAGGCGCATCGACGGCGGTGACGCGGCCACCGAGCGAGCGGGCGATCTCGACGAGATCGGTCAGATAATATTCGCCCTTGGCATTGCTGTTGCCGATGCGCGACAGCAGGTCGAGAGCCTTGCGGCCGTTGATCACCATGAGGCCGCTGTTGCACCATTTGACGGCGCGCTCGGCGTCCGTGGCGTCCTTCTCCTCCCGGATGGCAATCAATTCGCCATCCTTGACAAGCAGGCGTCCGTAGCCGGCCGGACGATCCGTATGGAAACCGATGACGACGATGTCGCTGCCTTCGGCCAATGCCTTGCGGGCTTCGAGCAGCGGACCGGCGGTCTGCAGCGGCACGTCGCCGTAAGTCACGAGAATATCGTCATAGCCTTCGGCAATCGCCTCACGGGCGGCCAGAACGGCGTGGCCGGTCCCGAGGCGCTGTTCCTGAACATACGATTTGACCGTCACGCCACCGATATCGGCAGCCTTTGCTACTTTCTCGGCATCCCGGCCGACGACGAGGGCAACGGAAGACACTCCGGTTGCGGCCACGGCATCGACGACATGAGCGATCATCGGTCGGCCGGCGACCTCATGAAGCACCTTCGACTTTGCGGATTTCATTCGGGTGCTGTCACCGGCGGCGAGAATGACGGCAAGGCAGGTGCGTTCCATGGCAGACTCCGAGAATCCATTGCGAGGCGGCTCTTCCGCCGCTCATAGCAGCAAGGCGACGCTTCAAAAAGACGAAATCGGCAGGGAAACGATGGGCTCGGAAAGCGCGGAGAAGGCTTCGTGGACGTGGTCCCTGCCCTCGACGATGACAATTTCCATCGCCTTGCGAGCCGCAGCGGCGTCGCCGGCCGCAATCGCGTCGACGATGCGCATATGGGTTTCAGCAATGTTGGCGAAACCGTTCTCGGATGGCGGCGTACTCATGCGGAACATGCCGACGAGTGCCGCCTCGATGAGCCCGCCAAGCGTGCGCATGAAGGGATTATGGGACGCCTCTGAAACGGCGAGATGGAAGCGCAGATCGGCAAGTGCCAGGCTGTCGGCCGTATGGTCACTTGCGGCCATGTCGAGCGCCAGGCCGCGCAGCCATTCGATCTCGTCCGGTTTTGCACGCTCGGCCACGAGGCCGGCCGCGAAAGGTTCGAAAGCGAGACGGATATCGTAAAGCTGCAGGAGGAATTCTTCACTCACACCGTTGGCGAAATGCCAGGATATGATTTCGGTGTCGAACATGTTCCAGAAGTTCTTTTCCGTAACACGCGTACCGACGCGCGCCTTTGCAACGACCATGCCCTTGGCGGCGAGCGTCTTCATCGTTTCACGCAGCACCGTACGCGAAACCTTGAAGCGCTGCGCCAGTTCTCCGTCTCCGGGCAGGATCGCGCCGACGGGATAGGTGCCGGCAACGATTCCCCGGCCGAGTTCATCGACGACATGCGCGTGGCTTGTTCGGGTTCTTCGCCCTACCTTACGGGTTTCAAGCGATCTGTTGCGCAATACGACTCTCCTCCTAGCCATATCTCCTGTTCAGACTGGAAAGGAAAAGGATGGCCTTCTGCATCACCATGAATGCAAAAAGCAGCAGGCCAATCAGGATTTTCGTCCACCAGCTCGACAGCGTGCCGTCGAAAGTGATGTAAGTCTGAATGAGCCCCTGGATCAGCAGACCGATGAAGGTCCCTGCCACGAATCCCGCTCCTCCTGTCAGCAGCGTCCCTCCGATGACGACTGCTGCGATGGCATCCAGTTCGACGCCCACCGCCGCAAGAGAATATCCTGCAGAGGTGTATAGGGAAAAAACGATTCCGGATAGGCCCGCCAGAAAACCCGACAGGGCGTAGATCTGGATCGTCGTGCGCGCCACTGGAACGCCCATCAACTGTGCCGTCTGCACGCCGCCGCCCAGCGCATAGACATTGGTCCCGAAGCGGGTGCGGTGCGCGATGAATATGCCGGCTGCGAACACGATCAGCATGATGGCGCCGATCAGCGTCAGACGTCCGCCACCCGGCAAACGATAATAGAGGCTGGTCAGCGTCGAATAATATTCGTGATTGATCGGAATGCTGTCGATCGACAGGACATAGGCCATGCCGCGAGCGAGGAACATGCCGGCAAGGGTCACGATGAACGGCGGCATCTGCAGGAAATGGATGATCATCCCCATCACGGCACCGAAGGCGGTGGTGATGATGAGAACGATCGCAAAGGCGGCCAGCGGATGAATGCTGGTATTCTGCAGGATCACTGCGAGAAAAACACCGGTGAAGGCGATAACGGATCCAATCGACAGATCGATGCCACCGGAGATGATGACGAAGGTCATGCCGACGGCGGCGATGCCGAGAAATGCGTTATCCGTCAGCAGATTGCCGATGACGCGCGTCGACAGGATGTTCGGATATTGCAGCGTGCAAACTGCGTAGGCGAGCACGAAGATGACGATCGTCGCAAGGAGCGGCAAGTATTTGGAATTCATTTGCGCCCCTTTGCGTCCGTCCGGCGGCTCAGGAAGCTGGTCAGCGATTGCATGGCCGGCGACTGGATAACCAGAATGACGATGATGATGATCGCCTTGATGATGAGATTGAACTCCGGCGGAAAGCCGGAAAGCAGAATACCGGTGTTGACCGCCTGTATGATCATTGCGCCGACCAGCGAGCCGACGATGCTGAAGCGGCCACCCAGCAGCGAGTTGCCGCCTACGACCACGGCGAGGATTGCATCGAGCTCCAGCCAGAGGCCGGCATTGTTGGCGTCCGCACCCTTGATGTCGGCGGCGACGATGACGCCCGCGATGGAAGCACAGAGGCCGCTCAGCATATAGACCGCCATCAGCAGCACCGGCGTCTGTACGCCTGACAGCGTGCTCGCGCGTCTGTTGATGCCGACAGCCTCGATCAGCATGCCGAGCGCGGTGCGGCGTACCAGCAGGATGACCATCAGGGCGACGATCAGCCAGATGACGACGGGCATCGGCAGGAAGGCGAAGGAGCCGCTGCCGAGAAAGATCAGCCCGTCATCGTTGAACGTCATGATGGCGCCTTCGGTGATGAGCTGGGCGATCCCGCGGCCGGCGACCATCAGGACGAGCGTGGCGATGATAGGCTGTATGTTGAGGACGGCGACGAGGAAGCCATTCCAGAAGCCGCAGAGCAGGCCGACGACAACAGTGAGTGCCAGCGTATAGGCAAGCGAATTGCCTTCGACGATCGACGAGGCTGCAACGGCGCCACAAATCGCGATGACTGCGCCGACTGAAAGGTCGATGCCCTTGGTGGCGATCACAAGCGTCATGCCGATCGCCAGCAGCGCAACGGGCGCGCCGCGATTGAGCACATCGATGACGCTTCCGTAGAGCCGGCCATTTTGAACAATTACATCAAGAAATTGCGGGAAGAAGCTGAAATTCAAAAGAAGAACAACTAAAAGCGCAATCAATTGCGGCGCAAGACGAAAGCCCAGCGCCTTCAGCGAGGCAGTCATGCATCCTCCGTTCGTTTGTCGCCCGCAGCGATGGCGTCGACGATGCCGGCGGCGGTTATGCGCTCACCGGTCAGTTCAGCGATATGTTCGCGGTCGCGCAGCACGATGACGCGGGAACTGTAGGCAACCAGCTCCTCCAGTTCCGAAGAAATGACGATCAGCGACATGCCCCTGGCGCACAGTTGCTCGATCAGCTTGATGATCTCGGCATGGGCACCGACATCGATGCCGCGGGTCGGTTCGTCCAGGATCAGGAAATCGGGATTCGTGGCCAGCCAGCGAGCAAGGATCGCCTTCTGCTGATTGCCGCCCGACAGAAGCCGAATAGGCTTTTCACGGTCGGTCGTGCGGATATCGAGCGCCTTGATGTATTCGTCGGCGATCGCATTCTGTTCGGCGCGCGAAAGCGGCCGCGCCCAGCCTCGGCGCGCCTGCAGGGCAAGCGCTATGTTCTCGCGGATCGACAGGTCGCCGATGATGCCATCCGTCTTGCGATCTTCCGGGCAGAAGCCGAAGCCCCTGGCGATTGCGGCACGTGGGCTCGACAGCGTCACCGGCGTGCCATCGATCCTGGCGACGCCGCTGTCGGCGCTTTCGATGCCGAACATGAGTTCTGCTGTTTCCGTGCGACCGGAGCCGAGAAGTCCGGCAATGCCGACAACTTCGCCGACGCGGACCTCGAGATCGAAGGGTTTCACCTTGCCGCGTTTTCCAAAGCCCTCGAAAGCATATTTGACTTCGCCGGCCGCAATCGTGCGCTCCTTGGCGGCATGTTCCGTCTGTGCGAGTTCGCGCCCGAGCATCATGGCGATCAGGTTCTGCCGCGACAGTTCGGCTGCCTCGTGCGTACCCACAAGCCGGCCGTTGCGCAGCACGGTGATGCGGTCACTGACAGCATAGACCTGTTCGAGGAAATGAGTAATGAAGACAATACCCAATCCGCGCTTCTTCAAGTCATTTATGATGCGGAAAAGCATCTCGACTTCATGGGTATCGAGGCTGGCGGTGGGCTCGTCGAGAATGAGCACCTTGCCCGACAGATCGACGGCGCGAGCGATCGCGACGATCTGCTGGACAGCGACCGAGAAACGGTCGAGCTGCGCGGTGACGTCGATATCGAGACCGTAGCCTGCCAGAAGCTCACGGGCATTCCGGTTCATGGTGCGGGCATCGATCATGCCGAAACGCGTCGGCTGGCGGCCGAGGAACAGATTTTCCGCGACGCTAAGGTTGGAGAGGAGGTTGACCTCCTGGTAGACGGTGCCGATGCCGAGCTTCTGGGCGGCCAGCGTATCGGCCGGATCAATCTCGTGACCTTCCAGTGTCAGGCTTCCACCATCGCGACGATAGGCGCCGGTAATGCATTTGATGAGCGTCGACTTGCCGGCGCCGTTTTCGCCGAGCAAGGCGTGAACCTCGCCACGGCGCAGCGTGAAATCCACCTTGTCCAGGGCAACAGCGCCGGGGAAGAATTTCGAAATGGCCGAGGCTGCGAGAATATTCTCGAAATTGTGAACCATGAGGGCTGCTGTTTCCTGATATTGCGCCTTATGCCTGTGCCAAAACCGGGCATGACGCCCGGCCCGGCACCGGCAGTTCCGCACCGGTCCATGATGGACCGGTGCGGTTGCAGGTTCAAATCAGTAGCCCTGGCCCTTCTTTTCTTCGTAGACCTTCATCGGGTCGTCAGCAGGCGTATAGAGCTTGGATTCAGTCTGGATCCACTTGGCCGGAGCCTTCTTGTCCTTCAGGTATGCATCGAGCGCATCGAAGGCCGGGCCTGCCATGTTCGGCGTCAGCTCGACCGTGGCATTGGCCTCACCTTCGGACATGGCCTTGAAAATGTCCGGCACGGCATCGATGGAGACGACGAGGATGTCTTTGCCGGGCTTCAGGCCAGCTTCCTTGATCGCCTGGATGGCGCCAACCGCCATATCGTCGTTATGGGCATAGAGAGCGCAGATGTCCTTGCCGCCGTTCTCGGCCTTCAGGAAGCTTTCCATGACTTCCTTGCCCTTGGTGCGGGTAAAGTCGCCGGTCTGGCTGCGAACGATCTTCAGGTTGTCGTGGCCGGCAAGAGCCTCTTCGAAGCCCTTCTTGCGAGCGATGGCCGGCGACGAACCGGTGGTGCCCTGCAGCTCGACGACGTTGCACTTCTTGTCGCCGACGGTCTTTACCAGGAAGTCGCCTGCGACCTTGCCTTCGTGGACCAGGTCGGAGGTAACCGCCGTCAGGTAGAGATCGTCAGGAGCCTTGATCGTACGGTCGAGAAGGATGACCGGAATCTTGGCTTCCTTGGCTTCCTTCAGAACGTCGTCCCAGCCGGTTTCGACAACGGGAGCAATGAGAATGGCATCGACGCCCTGAGCAATGAAGGAGCGCAGAGCCTTGATCTGATTTTCCTGCTTCTGCTGCGCATCGGCAAACTTCAGATCGATGCCGCGCTTCTTGGCCTGTTCCTTGGTCACTGTCGTTTCAGCCGCGCGCCAGCCCGATTCCGAACCGATCTGCGAGAAGCCAACAGTCAAGCCGGCGGCCGAAGCCGAACCGAACATGCAGGCAGCCAGAATCGTGGCACTCAAAAGTGCAGTCTTCAATTTCATGATTTCCTCTCCCAATGCCGCGTCTCGCGGCGCAGGGTCAAAAAATCATATAGTAATACTTTTGTAAATGCGCATTTTGGTATGCACCGCAGCAAAAAAGGCGCTCTTTTCAGAGCGCCTTTTCGCAACTGCGAGTTACAAAATCTGCTTATTGTGCCGGCAGCTTGTCATCCACGCCTTCGACGTAGAAGTTCATGCCGAGCAGCGTGCCGTCGTCAGCCTTCTCGCCGGCTTTCAGCCAGGGTGTGCCGTCCTGCTTGTTGATCGGACCGGTGAACGGATGCAGTTCGCCGGACTTGATCTTGGCTTCGGTTTCCTCAGCCATCTTCTTCACGTCGTCAGGCATGTTGGTGTAAGGCGCCATCTTGAGGATGCCATCCTTCAGACCGTCCCAGCTCTGCTCGGACTTCCAGGTGCCGTCGAGAAGGGCATGAACGCGCTTGGAGTAATAGTTGCCCCAGGTATCGACGATCGCCGTCAGCTGAGCCTTCGGGCCGGCTGCGATCATGTCCGATGCCTGGCCGAAAGCGTGGATGCCGCGCTCTTCGGCAACCTGCATCGGCGCAGTCGTGTCGGTGTGCTGGGTCAGCACGTCGACGCCCTGGTCGATCATGGCCTTGGCAGCGTCTGCTTCCTTGCCCGGGTCGAACCAGGTGTTGACCCAGATGACCTTGAGCTTGAAGCTCGGGTCGATCGACTTTGCGCCCTGCTCGAAGGAGTTGATGCCCATGACCACTTCCGGGATCGGGAAGGAGGCGATGTAGGCAGCGCCATGATTCTTCGAGGTCTTGGCGGCGATCTGGCCGAGGATGTAGCGGCCTTCATAGAAGCGCGAATTGTAGGTCGCGAGGTTCGGGCCGGCCTTGTAGCCGGTGCCGTGCTCGAACTTGACCTTCGGGAATTTGGCGGCAACCTTGACCGTCGCGTCCATGAAACCGAAAGACGTCGTGAAGATCAGCTGGCAGCCGGAACGTGCGAGGCGCTCGATGGCGCGTTCGGCATCCGGGCCTTCCGGGACGTTTTCGAGATAGGGCGTTTCGATCTTGTCACCGAATTCGGCCTGGATCTGCTGGCGGCCGACATCGTGCGCCTGCGAATAACCGCCGTCATTGTGTGCGCCGACATAGACGAAGCAGACCTTCGTCTTGTCCGCCGCCGCGGCGGCCGAGGATATGCCGATCACGGCTGCGGCCGATGCGGCAAGTGTGAGTGCGAACTTCTTCATGATGACCCCTGTTGGTTTGAAGTTATTCCGGAAACCCGTCCGTGTTCTTGTTTTATCGCTCCGGTACGAAGGCTTTTCCAAGCGACGCGGGCGTGTTGATCAACGTCGTGCGTCGATTATGAGAAATGATGATGAGAACCACAATAGTCGCGGCATAGGGCAGCATCGAGAGGAACTGCGATGGGATGCCGAGACCGAAGGCCTGCGCATGAAGCTGCAGGATCGTGACCGCTCCGAAGAGATAACCGCCGGCAAAGACCCGCCACGGGCGCCAGGAAGCGAAGACCACCAGCGCCAGCGTGATCCAGCCGCGGCCGGCCGACATGTTCTCCACCCATTGCGGCGTATAGACGAGCGAAAGCTGCGCGCCGGCAAGACCCGCGCAGGCACCGCCGAACATGACAGCCAGATAGCGCGTGCGGATGACATGAATGCCGAGTGCATGGGCAGAACCGTGGCTGTCGCCGATCGCCCTGAGTTTCAGGCCGGGGCGACTTCTGAACAGGAACCAGCTCACGCCGAGGAGCAGGGCAATCGACAGGTAGAAGATCAGATCCTGCTTGAAGAGAACCGGGCCGATAACGGGAATATCGGACAGGAGGGGGACGACGATCTCTTTCAGCTGAATGCCGGGGACGCTGACATAGGGCTCGCCGAGCTGGCCGGAGACGCCAAGGCCGAGAAGGGTCAGCGCCAGGCCGGTCGCCACCTGGTTTGCCACCAGTGTCAGCGTCAGGAAGGCGAAGAGCAGCGAGAAAAGCGCGCCGGCGGCAATGCCGCAGATGATGCCGACATAGGGCGAACCGGAGATCTGCGCGCCGGCAAAGGCGGCGACAGCACCCATGATCATCATGCCCTCGACGCCGAGATTGAGGACGCCCGAGCGCTCCGTCACGAGCTCACCGAGGGCTGCGATGACGAGCGGCGTGGAGGCGGTGATGACGGTCAGGAGAATGGCTTCGAAGATGCTCATGCCGCGTTGCCTCTCACCCGCGACCAGACGATGCGGATTTTATAATAGATCAGCGTGTCGCAGGAGAGCACGAAGAAGAGGATGAGCCCCTGGAAGACGCGGGTGACCTTGTCCGAAACACCGATCGAAAGCTGCGCCGCCTCACCGCCCAGATAGGTCAGCGCGAGCACAAGGCCGGAAGCAATGACGCCGAGCGGATTGAGGCGACCGAGGAAGGCGACGATGATGGCGGTGAAGCCGTAGCCGGGCGAAATCGCCGGCTGGAGGTGGCCGATCGAGCCCGAGACCTCGCAGATCCCGGCTAGGCCTGCGAGCGCGCCGGAAAAGAGGAAGCTGAACCAGATCATCTTCTTCGAGGAAAAGCCTGCGAAGCGCCCTGCCCGTTCCGACTGGCCGAGCACGACGACTTCGAAGCCCTTCAGAGTGAAGCGCATCATGAACCAGACGAGAACAGCCGCGACGATCGCGAAAATGAAGGCCCAATGGGCGCGGCCGGACTCTTCCCATATTGCCGGCACGATTGCCTCCGGCGCAAAGTCGCGCGAGACCGGGAAGTTGAAACCCTTCGGGTCGCGCCATGCGCCGCGGATCAGCCAATCGAGAAAGAGCTGGGCGATATAGACCAGCATCAGCGACGTCAGGATCTCGTTGGTGTTGAAATGCGCTTTCAATAATGCCGGAACGGCTGCGAACAGCGCGCCGCCGAGCGCTCCCAGAACCAGCATCAGCGGCAGTACAAGCGGTGAATGCCAGTCGTAGAAGATGATCGGGACATAGGAGCCGGTGATCGCGCCGATGGTGAACTGGCCTTCGGCGCCGATATTCCAGTTGTTGGAGCGATAACAGACGGCAAGACCGACGGCGATCAGGATCAGCGGTGCTGCCTTGACCGCCAATTCGTGCAACGACCAGACTTCCAAAAGTGGCTCGAGGAAGAAGGCATCGAGTGCCTCGACCGGATCCTTGCCGAGCATAGCGAACATGATCGCGCCAAATATAAGCGTCAGGACGAGAGCGAGAAGCGGAGAAACGAAGGCGTAGAGCTTCGAGACCTGCGGGCGCTTTTCAAGCTCAATGCGCATCAGCGGCCTCCGCGGCATGCTTGCCTTCATGCAGGCCGCCCATCAGCAAGCCAATCTTCTCGCGCGTGAGTTCACCTGCCGCATAGGGTTTTGAAAGCCGTCCCTCGGAGATGACGGCGATATCTGTCGCCACCTCGAAGATTTCGTCGAGATCCTGGCTGATGACGACGACGGCGGAGCCCGCTTTTGCCAGGTCCACAAGCGCCTGACGGATGCGGCTTGCAGCACCGGCATCCACACCCCAGGTCGGCTGGTTGACGACCAGCACAGCCGGCTGGCGGTCGAGTTCGCGGCCGACGATGAATTTCTGCAGATTGCCGCCGGAGAGCGAGCCCGCGGCGGGATCATCGCCGCTCTTGCGCACGTCCATGGCCTCTGAAATGCGCCGTGCGGCGGATTTCACCGCGCCCTGCCTGATAATGCCGAGGACACCGAGAAAGGCCTTGCGGTCCGACTGGCTGCGGGCCAGTACCAGATTGTCAGAGAGCTTCATGGCGGACACCGCCGCATGACCATGCCGCTCTTCCGGCACGAAACCGGCGCCAAGCAGGCGGCGGGCCGTGATTCCCTGCGTTCCGACCGGCTTCTTGCGGATCACGATTGCTTCGGCCGACGACACCGGATATTCGCCGGACAGCGCATCGAACAGCTCACTTTGCCCGTTACCAGCGACACCGGCGATCGCCAGGATTTCGCCTGATCTTACGGTCATCGAGACATCGCGCAAGGGCATGGCGAAGGGCGTGCGCGCTGCAACGGAAAGGCTCGAAACGGCGAGTTGCACCTCGCCCTTATCGCTACGCTCGGGATGGGTCACAGCCGCCACCTCACTGCCGACCATCATCCGGGCGAGAGAGGCGGGCGTTTCCTGCTTCGGATCGCAGGCGCCGGTCACACGACCGTGGCGGAGCACGGTGGCGCGATCGCAAATACGCTGCACCTCTTCCAGGCGGTGGCTGATATAGAGAACGGAGCGCCCCTCGGCACGCAGCTTGAAAAGTGTTTCGAAGAGCTTGTCGGCCTCCTGCGGTGTCAGCACCGATGTCGGTTCATCGAGGATGATGAGCTTCGGGTTCTGCAAGAGCGCGCGGACGATTTCGATGCGCTGACGCTCGCCGACAGAGAGATCGGCGACATGCGCATGCGGATCGAGCGGCAGGCCATAGGCCGCAGACAGCGCCCTCGCCTCCTCGGCGATCCTGCCGATCGGAATGCTGTCATCAAGCGAAAGCGCGATATTTTCGGCAACGGTCAGCGCCTCGAACAGCGAAAAATGCTGGAAGACCATGCCGATGCCGAGCTTGCGGGCCTCGCCCGGCGAGGTGATCGCAACCGGCGTTCCCTCCCAGAGGATATGCCCATCCGTCGGCTCCAGAACGCCGAAGAGCATCTTGACCAGCGTGGATTTGCCTGCACCATTTTCGCCGAGGAGCGCATGAATTTCGCCCGGCGCTATATCGAGATCGATTTCATTGCAGGCGGCAAAGCTACCGAAGAATTTCGTCAGCTTCTGCACCGATAACAACGCGCCGGAAGCCGGCACATTCAATGGCGACACGTTCCCCTCATTTCTTCTGCCGACCGGTCCTTTTGGATCTCATGGAATCAGCAGCGTCGTTCCGGTTGTTTTTCTTGTTTCCAGATCCGCGTGCGCCCGCCCAACCTCGCGCAGCGGATAGGTTTGGTTGATATTGATACGCACTTTGTTGCTCTGCACAACATCAAATAGATTGTTTGCACAATCGGTCAGTTCCTGACGCGAGGCAATATAAGTGAAGAGCGTCGGGCGCGTGGCATAGAGAGAGCCTCTCTGGGCGAGGTGCGCCATCGTAAAATTCTCGATCGCGCCCGAAGATTGACCAAACGATGCGAAGAGGCCGCGTGGCTTCAGGCAATCCAGCGATTGTGGGAAAGTGTCTCGGCCGATCGAGTCATAAACCACGTCGACGCCCTTGCCCCCGGTGATCTCCCGCACGCGTTCTGCGAAGTTCTCGGTCTTGTAATTGATGACATGATCATAGCCATGTTCGAGCGCCAGCTGGACCTTGCCAGCGGAGCCTGCCGTGCCGATGACGGTTGCGCCGAGCGCCTTTGCCCACTGGCCGGCGATGAGGCCGACGCCGCCGGCTGCGGCATGGAAGAGCAGCACGGTTTCAGGGCCGACCTTGAACGTGCGGTTCAGGAGATACTCGGCCGTCATACCCTTCAGCATCATGGCGGCTGCTGTTTCCAGGCTGACGTCGTCGGGCACCTTCACCAAATGTTTCGTCTCGATGTTGCGCTCAGCGCTATAAGCGCCATCAGAGCCCGCATAAGCAACGCGGTCGCCCACGGCAAAATCAGTCACGCCGGGACCGACTGATGTCACAATGCCGGCAGCTTCCTTGCCGGTCACAAAGGGCAGATGCGGAGCCTTGTAGGTGCCGTCGCGGAAATAGACGTCGATGAAATTCAGGCCGATCGCTTCCTGGCGGATCTGCACCTGACCTTGGGAAGGCGGCGGCAGATCGATATCGACATAGTCGAAAACTTCGGGTCCGCCATTTCTGGAAAAAGAAACCGCCTTCGTCATTGCCATCGCCGTTTACCTCACTTGCGTCCGAGCGCAGGGAAGAATTGGAGCACACCGCCGATGACGTAAAGGTAGATGCCGCTCACGATGAAGAGAACGACTGCCCATTGCGGCATATCGAAATGCTTCAGCAACGAATAGGCGCCGAGTGCCGACCAGAGCAGGAAGATGCCGAGGTTCAACGGGCGCAAGCGCTGGACGCGCACTGGATGCAGGAAATTGATCGGCAGGAAGGTGAGGACCACCGAAACGGTGACGACGATAAAGGCCGTCATCTCGCTCGCGTGCATGACGAAGAGCGTGAAGATGACCATGTTCCATACGACAGGGAAGCCCGAGAAGAAATATTCCTCGGTCTTCATGCCCATATCGGCATAATAGATGGCGCTCGAAACGACGATCATGCCGGCGGCGACGAAGGACCAGGGCTCGCCGATCATGCCGCTCTGATAGAGCGCAAATGCCGGCAACAGCACATACGTCACGTAATCGATAATATTGTCGAGCGTATCACCCGACCAGTTGGGCAGCACTTCCTTGACACGCACCTTGCGGGCGATCGGGCCGTCAATGCCATCGACAAGAAGGGCCAGACCCAGCCACCAGAACATATCGACGAAGCGGTGCTCGGCAGCCGCCACCACGCCGAGAAACGCGAGAAAGGAACCGGAGGCCGTCAGAATATGGACGGAAAATGCGCGCATTTCCGCGTATGGAACGCGCTTATAGTTGAAGATTTTCATGTTCCCCCGTAACCACCTGTCGCGCCCGCGTCGCGGTGGGCGTCGTTTTTATTGAAGCATGTGACGATTTTTCGGATCGCTCGCCACGCTCTATGTTTTTACTTGCCGCGTGTCCTTAGCGCAAAACCGCCGAACTGTTTTGCGAGACATGCTTTAATATGCATCCTTTGAATAGCTTAGCCAGTGCAAAAGCGACAGTTCACCACAGCACTGATTCCTGACAATGACATGCATATTTCGCTCCCCAGCCATGCGATGGAATGGATTGCCTTTAATTCAACGGGGTTTTGTAATATCTGCCTCGCATGTGATGATCTTCTTGCGAACGACGAGTCCGATATCGAAATGAACGCACCCGCAAAGACCGAAGAATTCGCTTCCGCCATCCCCGCCGGCGTCTATGCCGAGACGGTGCTGAGCGTGACGCATTATACCGACCGGCTCTTCCGCTTCACGATGACCCGGCCAGACGGCTTCCGTTTCCGTTCGGGCGAGTTTGCGATGATCGGCCTTATGGTCGAAGGCAAGCCGGTTTTCCGCGCCTATTCGATCGCAAGCCCGGCCTGGGCAGAAGAACTGGAATTCTTCTCCATCAAGGTACCGGATGGCCCGCTGACCTCGCATCTGCAGCTCATCAAGCCGGGCGACCAGGTGCTGATGCGCAAGAAGCCGACAGGCACGCTTGTTCTCGATGCGCTGACCCCCGGCAAGCGTCTCTATATGTTCTCGACCGGCACGGGCATTGCACCGTTCGCGAGCCTCATCCGCGATCCGGAGACCTACGAGAAGTTCGACGAGGTCATCCTCACCCATACGGCGCGCGAAATTTCCGAGCTGAAATATGGCTTCGATCTCGTCCACGAGATCCAGAATGACGAACTCCTCCAGGAAGTCGTCGGCGACAAGCTGCGCCACTATGCGACGGTCACCCGCGAGGATTTCGAATATCGCGGCCGCATCACCGACCTGATCTCCTCCGGCAAGCTCTTTACCGATCTCGGCGTTCCGCCGATCGATCCGGCTATTGACCGAGGCATGATCTGCGGTTCTTCCGCCATGCTGAAGGACACCAAGGAGCTTCTGGAAAAGGCCGGCCTCGACGAGGGCGCCAACAGCAAGCCCGCCGAATTCGTGATTGAACGCGCGTTCGTCGGCTGAGGCTGTAATCCTGATCCACAGGCAACGGCTCCGGAAACGGGGCCGTTTCTATTTCTGGCTCAGATAATCGATGAGGTCGGCCATGGCCTCGCGCGCCTGCTCGGCCTCGCCCTGATGAATGGCCTTGATGACCGTAACATGCAGCGAGATGGAGCGATCCATCCGTTCCGGATTGGCGGTCGAATACCAAAGACGGCGGGAATGGGTCTGGACCGGCCCCAATGCGGCGATCATGAAACTGTTCGGACAGGCGTCCTCCAGGATCTCGTCAAAGGCCTTGTCGGCGGCGAAGAAGCCCGCGAGATCGCCGCGGACGGCGCATTCCTCCATCGCCAGCGCGCAGGCGACAAGCCGTCCCCTCTGCTCCTCGTTGGCCGTATCTGCCACTAGAGCCGCAGCAACCGGCTCCAGCTTGCGGCGCACCTGCATGACATTGGCGTGGTCTTCAGCATGAATTTCAGCAATCTGCAGACCGACACGCGGCTTGACCAGTATCAGCCCCTGCCAGGCAAGCTTCTGGATTGCCTCCCGCACCGGCGTGCGGCCATGGCCAGCAAGATCGATAAGCTGCTTTTCGGTCACCAGCGCACCCGGTGCCAAAGCCAGCGTCACGATAGCGTGCTCCAGCGCCAGATAGGCGAGATGGCTTAGCGATTCCTGCATACGGGCGAATCCGAGGCTGATATATCAATACTGGCACGGTTGAATGCCGAAGACAAGTTATCCTGATATATCAAAGCCATGCCGTGCGCGAGAGCATTCTCTCTACTCGTGGCGCAATGCCTCGATGGGATTGAGCTGGGCTGCGCGTCTCGCCGGAAAAAAGCCGAAAATCATGCCGATCGCCGCCGAGAAGACGAAGGCGATGAAGATGATGAGCGGACTGACCACGAAGGGCACATTGAGGAAGCTGACCGTACCGTAGGCAAGCGTCAGGCCGAGCATGATGCCTGCTATGCCGCCGAAGAGTGACAGGGCGACAGCCTCGACAAGGAATTGTGTCAGCACCTGGTTTTCAAGCGCGCCGATCGCAAGGCGGATACCGATCTCGCGGGTGCGCTCCGTCACCGATACCAGCATTATGTTCATGATGCCGATGCCGCCGACGAGCAAGCTGACGGCGGCGACCGCTCCAAGCAGACCCGTCAGCAGCGTAGTGGTTCCGGTCATGGCTTCGGCGATCTGCGTCATGTCATTGACGTTGAAATCGTCCTGACGGCCGGGAATGATCTTGCGGCGTTCACGCAGCAGGTTCTCGACATCGGCCTGTACCTTTGAGGTGGAGACGCCGTCTCGCGCCGAGATGAGGATCGTCGGCACATTGGAGGTGCCGCTGATGCGGCGCTGGAAGACCTTGACCGGCATGATGACGGCATCATCCTGGTCGTTGCCCATGCCGGACTGGCCGCGCTTTGCCAGGACGCCGATGACCGGGCAGGAAACCTTGCCGACACGGATCAGCTGGCCGGTCGGATCCGCAGCCCCGAAAAGCTGCTCGCGCACGGTCTCGCCGATGATGCAGCGCGACTGGCCGCGCTCTTCTGCCGGCGTGAAATTGCGGCCAAGCGCCAGATCCCAGTCCTGTGCGATGAAATAGTCGTTGGTCGTGCCATAGACCGTGGTTGAATGGTTCTGGCCGCCGAAAATGACGGTTGCCGTGGACTGGTTGGAGGGCGCAACCGCCCGGAGACCCGGAACCTGATCGCGGATCGCCTCGACATCCTTCAGCGTGAAGCGCCGCGCCTCGGAACTGGCACGGCCGGGTCCGAACTGACCGGGACGCACGAAGAGCATGTTGGTGCCGAGACGTGACAGCTCGGTCGAAACCTGCGCCGTCGTGCCGTTGCCGATCGTGACGAGCGCGATGACGGCGGCAACGCCGATGACCACGCCGAGTACGGTGAGGAAGGAGCGCAGCAGATTGCGGCTGATCGCGCGAAGCGCGAGCTTCAGCGTTTCAAAGAACATGTTCCGCCCTCCGCTGATGCTCTACTTCGGTTTCCAGCTTGCCGTCGACGAAACGCAGCAAGCGCCCTGCATAGGCAGCAATATCAGGCTCGTGCGTGACCATGACGATGGTGATGCCCTGTTCGCGGTTCAGCCGCGTCATCAGGTCCATGATCTCGATGCTGGTCTTGGTATCGAGGTTGCCGGTCGGCTCATCGGCGAGCAGCAAGGCCGGCTCGGTGACGATAGCGCGGGCGATTGCCACACGCTGCTGCTGGCCGCCGGAGAGTTCCTGCGTCTTGTGATGTTCCCTGCCCGACAGACCGACGAGGCCGAGCGCCTCCCTCGCCCGCTTGCGCCGCTCGCCGACCGCCATGCCGCGATAGATCAGCGGCAATTCGACATTCTCGACCGCCGAGGTGCGCGACAGCAGATTGAAACCCTGGAAGACGAAACCCAGCATATGCCGGCGCAGCAGCGTCAGCTGGCTGCGGTCAAAGCCGCCGGTCGAGATGCCCTGGAAAACATAGTCGCCAGAGGTCGGCACATCGAGACAGCCGAGTATGTTCATCGCCGTCGACTTGCCGGAACCGGACGGCCCCATGATGGCGACAAATTCATGTGCGCGGATCGAAAGATCCACGTGGTCGAGCGCGCGGATTGCCGCGGCACCCTCACCGTAAATCTTCGAGACCTGCCTGAATTCCAGAAGCGGCGGGCGTTCCATCATCGGCTCCCGTCAGTTCGTCCGCGTCGCGGTGTCGGTGATGATCGCATCCTTTTCGGTAAGCTCGCCCGAGGTGACCTGCGTGAACTGGCCATCCGAGGAGCCAACCTGGATCACGACGGCTGCGGGATGGCCGTTGCGCAGTACCCAGACCCGGCGCTGCGTGCCGGTCAGTTTGGCATCACCGCCACCACCGCTGCGGAGCGGACGCGGCGGGCGGAACAGGCTGAAGATACCACGGCCGCCACGGCCTTCTGCCTGCGGCGGAGCGTAACGCAGGGCCGCGTTCGGGACCATCAGCGTGTCCTTTACGGCTTCCACGGTGATATCGGAGGTCGCCGTCATGCCGGGGCGCAGAAGCAAGTCGGCATTATCGACCGAAAGCACCGCCTTGTAGGTGACGACGTTATTGACCACCTGAGAGGCAAAGCGGATCTGCTCGATGACGGCCGGGAAGGTGCGGTCGGGATAGGCGTCGACTGTGAACTTTGCCTTCTGGCCGACGGCGATCTGGCCGACATCGGCTTCGTCGACATCCACCTGCAGCTCCATCTTCTTGAGATCGCCGGCAATGGTGAAAAGCACGGGCGCCGACAGCGAGGCAGCAACGGTCGCACCCGGATCCACCGAGCGGGTCAGGATCACGCCATCGATCGGGGCGACGATCTTCGCCTTGCCAAGATTGACCTCCGCAAGCTGCAGGTCCGCCTCCGAGGCCAGGACCTCGGCCTCGTTGATATCCTTGGCGGCGACAGCCGAGTCATATTTATAGGTCGCGTCGTCAAGGCTCTGCTGCGTGGAGACGTTGCTCTTGACGAGGCTCTTCAGGCGGTCGAGCGAGGTCGCGGCCGATTGCATATCGGCATTCGCCTTGACCACATTTGCCTTTGCCGAGTTGAGCTTGGCGCGCGAGCTCTTGACGTCTGCCTCCAGCTTGTTCGTATCGAGTTCAGCCAGAATATCGCCTGCCTTCACTGCGCTGTTGTAGTCGACATTGACCTCACGCATCGTGCCCGACAATTCGCTCGATATATCGACTTGCTGGGTCGGCTGGACCGAACCTGTAGCAGTGACAAGCACTGTAAGATCGCCTCGCTTGACAGGCTGGGTCGTGTAGCTGATCTCGGAACGGCTGCGGCCCGTGTAGAAATAGGCTGCAGCGGCTGCGGCGAGGATTAGGAGCACCAGCGCGATCAGGCGTCCGCGCCAGCGCCGGCCCCTGCTCTGCCGGCCAGCGGCCAGCACGGCAGCAAGATCGGCGTTTGCGCCATTTTTGGAACCGGTCTCTTTACCAGCCTCCAGATTGTCCATGTCATCCTCGAAATATGCTTCGCCATGCCTGGCCTGTTCGCGCCAGAATAATCACAACGAACATGAACCCAACATTACCGATGCCCTGATGATGGTACGGAAATGCGGCTGAATTTCATGAAATATTCGTAAGGAAACAGCTGGATAGCGCGGCAAGTGCAAGCTGTTCCGCAGCAAGCCCGCGGGCTCGACGCCAATATTCCGGGTTCCGTCCGGTGCAGCGATTTCCGCGCCGCTTCAGCTTAATTAGAGCGATCCGCGGCACTGAAAAGACCGCGGCATCGCCCAGAGCCTAGCGTGAGGGAAGGATCGCAGCGCCGCCCGCAGCCTGAACCGCCAGGCTGCCCATGGCAATGCCTTCGCGCAGGCAGATATCGGCACTCGCGCCGCCAAGCCAGGCATGGATGAGCCCGGCATTGAAGGCATCCCCTGCTCCCGTCGTATCCACGACCTTGACGGTGGGAGCATTCTGATGGAGCCGGACGCTGGCGGCCGCGAAATAAGCACCGCCGGCGCCTGCTTTCAGCGCGACGGCCGGGAAGCGCTCGGCGAGCCTGTCGAGTGCTTCTGTCGGATCGGAACGTCCGGTAATCGCTATGGCTTCCTCGACATTGGGAAGGAAGAGATCAATGCCTTCGCAGCGATCGAGGAAATCCTGCTGGTAGATCAGGGCCTCATCCCAGCTCGGGTCGAGCGATACCGTAAGCCCGTTTTCCCTGGCTTTCGCAATCAAGTGGGGGATTTCCGCAAGGGTTGCGAATTCGGCGATGTGCAGGTGACGCGCCTCGCTCCAGGCAAGCGCCTCTTTGAGCGTTGCAGGTTCAGCGCTGCCAGCGCGGCGCGACAGAAAGGCGCGTTCCTCGCCATTGTTGATGGCGACGGTAACCTGCGGACCAGCGTCGACCGCCCGGTCGAGAAAGCGCAGATCGACCCCACTTGCCTGCAGTTCGCCCGCCAGACCGTTGGAAAGTCCGTCCGTTCCGAGGCGGGAGAGCAAGGCGGTCTTGCGGCCGATATGGGCGGAATAAGCGGCCATGATGAAAGCGCCGCCGCCTGCGGCAATGCGCAGGTCATCAGCAAAGAGCTCGCGCCCGAGAACGGGCATAGTCTCCAGACCTGTGAAAATCAGGTCGCAGTAGGTCCGGCCAATGCTGAGCACCGCCGATCGGATGTCACTGTCAGATGTCATTGGCGCCCGAGGGCCTTTTCCGTTTTTGCATCGAAAACATAGAGAGCACCTGACGTTGCATGGGCAGTCACCGCGCTTCCGACGGCCGGTATCACCTTACCGGGGGCCGTAGCAATCACCGATGTTCCGGCGACATCGAAATGCACCAGCGTTTCGGCGCCGAGCGGCTCGACGGCCGTCACCGTGCCCGAGAGCGACAGAACGCCGGCTTCCTCGCCAATGACAAGATCATGCGGGCGTACGCCGATCAGATGGGGACCGCCCTGCCCGATGCGCAGACCATCGGCTGCCGCCGTGCCCGGAAGCAGGTTCATCGACGGGCTGCCGATGAAGCGTGCGGTAAAGACATCGGCGGGGTTCTCGTAGATATCCATCGGCGTTCCCGCCTGCAGGATGTGGCCGTCCTTCATGACAACGATGCGGTCAGCCATGGTCATGGCCTCCACCTGATCGTGCGTGACATAGACGATTGTCGTGCCGAGCCGCTGGTGCAGGCGCTTGATCTCGATGCGCATCTGGGTGCGAAGCTGGGCGTCGAGATTCGACAGCGGCTCATCGAAGAGAAAGGCTGAGGGATTGCGGACCATGGCGCGGCCGATCGCGACGCGCTGGCGCTGGCCGCCTGACAGTGCTGCGGGGCGGCGAGCGAGATAATCGGTCAGGCCGAGGATCTGCGCCGTCTCGTCGATGCGCTTGTCTTTTTCCACCTGCGACAGCTTCGAGGTGTAAAGGCCGAAACCAATATTCTGGCGTACGCTCATATGCGGATAGATGGCGTAGTTCTGAAACACCATGGCGATATTGCGCTGTTTCGGCTCGCGCTCGTTGACCACCTCGCCGCCGATTTTCAGCGTGCCGCCGGATATGTCCTCCAGACCGGCGATCATGCGAAGCGTCGTGGATTTTCCGCAGCCGGATGGGCCGACGAAGACGACGAACTCACCGTCGGCGATCGCAAGATCGATGCCGTGGACGACATCCAGCTTGCCGTAGCGTTTGACGAGCCCCTGCAGTTCGATATTTGCCATCAGGCGGCCCCCATCAATGCCGTGAATCTGGTTTGAAGTTCCTCGGCAGCGGCGGCTTCGCGCGCTGCGTTTTCCTGCGCATCTGCGGCGAATGCGGCAGCCTTTTCCTGGTAGGCTGCAAGCGCATCCGCCATCGGTGCCGGCGCGGGACCGCCGAAGCGCGCGCGGACGGCAACGAAATGTTCCGGCGAGACGATCTCGGCAAATTGTGCCTTGTCGATGCCGGGTTTGCGGCCGGCCAATTCCTCGAAAGCTACGAGGAAAGGCCCATAGCCATCGTCTGAAAGACCGCCGCCCTTGGCGACGACGGCGCGGGCGACCGTTGCGGCAATCTCATGCGCCTGCCGGAAGGACAATCCTTCGAGGCGGACCAGCGAATCCGCGAGTTCGGTGATGGTGATGCAGGAGCGGCGGATATTGTTCGCCACGCGCTCAGGATCGATGCTGATCTGCGCGACGAAGGCTGCCAGCAGGTCGAGCACGCGTCCGGCGGAATGGAAGGCCTCGTAGCCCATGCCCTGCGTTTCGCCTTCGCTGTCGTTCATGTCGGTGAAGGGCGTATTGTGCATGACGTCGAGCACGGTGCGGGCGCGACCAAAGGTCTGGCTTGCAAGATGGCGCATATGCTCGATCGGCACCGGATTGCGTTTCTGCGGCATGATCGAGGAGATCTGCACCAGCGCATTGGGAACATAGATCTGGCCCACTTCGAAGCTCGTCCAGAACTGGAAATCCTGGATCAGGCGGCCGAGATGCAGAAACATCAACTCGATCGCACTGTAGGTCGAGGTTGTGTAGTCGACCGCGGCGATGCAGCTGTAGGAATTGCGGAGCGGCGCGGCAAAGCCCAGCAGTTCGGCGACGCGGGCGCGATCGATCGGGAAGCCTGACGTGGTGATCGCTGCAGCACCCATGGGGCTCAGGTTGACGATCTCGCGCGCCTCGGCAAAGCGCTCGATATCGCGGATCAGCACTTCGATCGCCGCCGAAAGATAATGGCCGAAGGTTGTCGGCTGGGCCGGCTGCCCGTGCGTATAGGCAACGATCAACGTCTCCTTTTCCCAGTCGGCTGCCGCAATCATGGCATCGAGGAGCGTACGCGCCTTGACCATCAGAGCGTCGATGCGCTCCTTCAGGCCGAGCTTGAACAGCGTGTGGTCAATGTCGTTGCGCGAGCGCGCAGTGTGCAGGCGACCGGCGATATCGACGCCGATGCGGGCCTTCAACTCCTTCTCGATGAGGAAGAAGAAGTCTTCGACCTCGCCGGTATAGACGAGCTTTTGCGGGTTGATGTCGCGATCGATCGCTTCGAGTGCGGCGGCGATCTTGCCGGCCTGTTCGCGGTCGAGAATGCCGGTTTCAACCAGCATGACGAGATGGGCACGGTCGATGCGGCGGAAACCGTCGACATGATGCGTCTTGGCGCCATCGAAGAGCGGCTTCAGCACCGTTTCCTTGTAGACAGGGTCAGGAAAGACGCTCTTGTCGGCAAGGCGTGGATTGGTTTCGGTCATGTCTTATCCCTTCAGACCGGCCAGCATGACGCCGCGCACGATGTAGCGCTGCAGCACCAGGAAGACGAGCAGCGTCGGCAATGTCGCGAGTGCCGCACCGGTCATGATCATTTCCCATTGGATGGATTGCTCGACGGCAAAGCTCGAGAGGCCAACCGGCAGCGTATAGAGTTCGCGGCTGGTGGTGACGATCAGCGGCCAGAAGAAGGCCGTCCAGTTGCCGAGGAAGGTGAAGATGGCGAGCGCTGACAGCGCCGGTGTGACCAGCGGCATCGCCACCTTCCACCAGATCTGGAATTCGTTCAGGCCATCGATGCGGGCAGCCTCGAGGAAATCGTTCGGGACCGTCTCGAAGAACTGCTTCATCAGGAAGGTGCCGAAAGCGGTCATCATGCCCGGGAACATGATGCCCCAGTAGCTGTCGAGCCAGCCGAGCTGCGCCGACATCAGATACCAGGGGATGACAAGCATTTCCGTGGGAATCATCAGGGTCGAGAGGATCGCGAGGAAGATCAGGTAGCGGCCGCGGAATTCGAACTTGGCGAGCGTATAGCCGACAAGGCTGTCGAAGAAGACGTTCGAGAGCGTCACCGTGCAGGCGACGATCGTCGAATTCAGGAACCAGCGCATGAAGCGGCCGTCAGAGAGGACGGTGATGTAGTTCTGCAGCGTCGGCTCGGCAGGGATGAGGCGCAGGTCGTAGACTTGGCCTGCCGTCTTCAGCGAGGTCGAAAACATGAAGAGCAGCGGCGAGACCATGATGAGGCCGCCGATGAAAAGCAGCGTCCACGTGATAATGGCGCCCGGGCGGATATTGGCTTTCGGCAAGGGTGCCGCGGTGTTCGTGGTCACGGCACTCATTTGCGTTCCCTCAGTATCCAGAGCTGCAGCAGGGAGACGCAGAGCAGGATTGCGAAGAGCACGACGGTCTGCGCAGCTGCATAACCCATGTTGTAGGATGAAAAGGCCGTCTGATAGATCATGAGAACCAGTGGCTTGGTCGATCCGAGCGGGCCACCGGGATCGTTGGTCGTCATGTTGTAGACCTGGTCGAAGATGCGCAGGAAGCCGATCGAAGAAAAGACGACGAGGAAGACGGTCGTCGGCTTCAGGAGCGGCAGCGTGATCTTCCAGAGGATCGGCCATTCGCCGAGACCGTCGATCTTCGCGGCCTCATAGAATGTGTTCGGGATGGCGCGAAGGCCGGCCATGAAGATGATGATCTGGAAGCCGAGGCCGGCCCAAATGGAGGTCACCATGATCGACGGCAGCGCCTGATCTACGGAGCGGATGAACTGCTGCTGCGGCAGGCCGATCATGCCGAGCACGTCGTTGATGACTCCGATCGGGGCCGGCTGATAGAACCAGCGCCAGACCCAGGCCATGGCGGCCGCCGTCGTCAGGAACGGCAGGAAATAGAGTGCGCGGATCAGGCCGTGCAGGAAACGCACGCGATCCAGAAAGAAGGCCACGACGAAAGAGATAATCAGGCTCAGCGGCGTGCCGATGATGAGATAGGTGAAAGTATTGCGGAAAACCTTCCAGAACTGCGGGTCGTTATAGAGCTTCACATAATTGGCGACGCCGATGAATTTCGGCGGTTTCATCAGATTCCAATTGGTGAACGACAGGTAGAAGGCCTGCAGCGTCGGATAAAAGCGGATCACGCAGTAAAACAGGATCGGCAGGGCCAGGAATGTCCAGACCCAGACAAGGCGTTTCTGGCGCATCGTCAGCCGATCCCAGAACGATCCGGCGGGACGGCTGATAGCCGCCCCTTCCGTATTCGCGGGTGCGGAGCTCATGGCCGTCCCTTATTTGCTCTTTGCGTTGTCGATGATTTCCTGCTCGGCGGTTGCGGCCTGAGCAAGGGAATCCTCGGGCGACTGGCCCTCAAGCAGAACGCGGTTGACCATATCGATGGCGTTCTGGCGCTGACCGGCTTCATCCACGAAGAGCGAAGTGTGCGAATAAGCGAGTGCCTTCAGGAACGGCGCATAGATCGGGTTCTTGAGGTTTTCGTCGGTGAGAGCAGCCTCGCGACGAGCCGGCAGTTCGCCAACCGTGCCGAGCCAGATCTTCATGGCTTCCGGCGAGGTGACGTAAGCGAGGAACTTCTTGGAGGCTTCAAGCTTTTCGCCGGAGACCTTGGCGCCGATGCCGTTGGCGAAATAGCTCGCATAGTTGGAGCGCAGGCCGTCAGCGTTGGCGGGAAGCTCGGTGACGCCCCATTCGAAATCCTTGATGCTGCCGAAGGAGCCGAGGCGGAAGGTGCCGTCGATCGTCATCGCCGCCTTGCCGCCGCGGAAGGCTGCCTGGCCCTCATCCATGAAGCCGGTCTGACCGACCTTCTTTTCAGTCTGCAGGCTGGTGTAGAATTTCAGCGCCTTGATGCCAGCATCGCTGTTGTAGGTCACCTTGGAATAGTCAGCAGTATAGGGCTCGCCGCCAAACTGGCGGATCAGTACCTCACGCCACCACTGGTGATCCTGGCCGCCCATATCGAGCGTCGTGCCTTCGACGGCAATGTTGCCGGCGGCGTCGCGCTTGACGGTCTTTTCGGCGGCGGCCACGAATTCATCGACCGTCTGCGGCGGCTTGTTCGGGTCTAGGCCTGCTTCCTGGAAGAGCTTCTTGTTGTAGAAGAGCGCCAGCGAGCGTACGGCGGTCGGCAGGCCGTAATAATCGTCGCCACGCTTCATCGCCGTCACGATCGGGAAGAAATCCTTCTCGATCTGGTCATGCGGGAAAGCGTCTGTCGGCAGCGGCTGCAGCAGGCCGCCGGCGATGAACTGGTCGAGCCAGCCATAGAAGAGCTGCATCACGTCAGGGCCGTTACCGGCGAGATTGGCGGCAACGACGCGTGTCTGGTAATCGGCATAGGGGAAGGTCGTCTGCTTGACGGTGATGTCGGGATTGGCCTTTTCGAAATTGGCGATCAGCTGGTCCATCGCCTTGACGCGCGTATCATAGACATACTGCCAATATTCGATTTCGACCGCCTGGGCGCTGTTGACCGCAACCATGCTGATGCCGGCAAACAGGCCAGCCAATAAGATTCCGCGACGCATAATCTATTCCTCCATTGCCCGAGCCGGCATCCTTCCGCTCGCGCTCATCTGGTTCCCCAGGGCATCCCGCACATCGGCAGCGCCCCGATTTGATTGGCTCGGAAAGATGGAACTGAGGCTCCTCTTCCTCGGCATCGCACTGCGACCGTTTCAGGCTGGTTCGGATGGGAGGCTTTGTCAATAAGATAATTTAGTTTAATTATTCTATTGCCCACTTCATGATATCGGCGCTATCCATACCGGCAGAGACGAGGGCGGAGAGATGACACGGCAATCCGGCAAGCAGCAGATCGCGATGGGCAAGAACCCCGAGCGCAGCCGCGACCACAATCGTCGTGTCGTGCTCGATGTCGTGCGCATGCATGGATCGCTCGGCCGCATGCATATCGCCAAGCTGACACATCTGACCGCGCAGGCCGTCGCCAACATCGTTGACGAACTCGTCGACGAACAGCTGCTGATGGAGATTGGTCGGCTGCGCTCCGGCCGCGGCCAGCCACCGATCCAGTTTGCTGTCAACCCTGACGGAGCGGTGACGATCGGCGTCGAAATCGCTGCCGACCATATGGTGACGACGGTGCTCGATCTCTCGGGAAAAGTCCGTTCCGAAACGATCATGCCGGTTGTGAATACCAACCCGGAACATATCGTCCCGCTCTTTGCCGGTGAAGTGAAGAAGGTGCGCAAGCGTTTCCCGTCGAAGCTTCTCGGCATCGGCGTGGTCATGCCCGGCCCTTTCGAAATCGAAGGCATGAGCTCGGTCGGCCCCACCACACTGCCCGGCTGGAGCAGCATCAATCCGGCCGCGATTCTGAGCGAAGCCAGCGGCGAGACCGTCCTCGTCGAAAACGACGCGAATGCGGCGGCCGTCGGTGAAAGGCTGTTCGGTGCGGGCCGCGCTATCTCCAATTTCTGCATGATCTATTTCGGCGTCGGCGTCGGTCTCGGCCTTATCCACGACGGCGCGCCCTTCCGTGGAGCCTTCGGCAATGCCGGCGAAATCGGCCACGTCGTTGTCGCTCCGCGCGGCAAGCCCTGCCCTTGCGGCCAGCGCGGCTGCCTGGAGCGCTATGCCTCGCTGCACGCACTGAAGGAGAAGCTCGCCGAGGCCGGCTATGAGAATACCGATTTTGCGGCCATCGAAGTGCTGCACCGGGAGGGTAATCCCGTCGTGAAGGAGTGGATCGCGGAGACCGCGGACTATCTTTCGCCGATGGTGGCAATGCTGGAAAACGTTCTCGACCCGGAGACCGTCATCCTCGGCGGCGCCCTGCCCGACGCCATTATCGACGATATCGTCGCGGCCATGCAGACGCTTCCAGTCTCGGTCGCCAGCCGGCGGACGCGCGCGCTGCCGCGCGTCATTCGCGGCCAGACCGGCCAGTTGACGGCCGCACTCGGTGCCGCCGCCCTGCCGCTCTTCGAAGCCGTCACCCCCAAACTCGACATATCACCGACCGCCGCCGATAACGCAGCTTGAGATGCGCCGCCGGTCTGCCCCAATGGAGGAACCATGCTGACCGACCGAGATCGTATTGAGAAACAGAAGCGGAGCCTTTCGCTGACGCGGCTGCACCGGGCACTCTCCCGCCTGACCTCGACCGTCACCATGATGAATACCGGCGCCCATCCCGATGATGAGCATAACGGCCTGCTCGCCTATCTGCGCCTCGGCCTCGGCATGCGCGTCATCGTCGCCTGCTCGACCCGCGGTGAAGGCGGGCAGAATGCACTTGGTCCGGAGCGGCTCGGCGCGCTCGGCATCCTGCGCAGTCGGGAAATGGAAGAGGCATCCCGGGAACTCGACGCCGATATCCATTGGCTCGGCCACGGCCCCGAAGATCCAATCCACGATTTCGGATTCTCGAAAAACGGCGACCGGACCTTCGACCGCTGGGGCGAGAAGCGGATCGTCGAGCGGCTGGTCCGCGCCTATCGCCAGGAACGTCCCGATATCGTGCTGCCGACCTTCCTCGACGTGCCAGGACAGCATGGACACCATCGCGCCATGACGCGGGCGGCGGAGACCGCCATCGGCCTTGCCGCCGATCCCGCCGCCTTTCCGGAACATTTCGAAGAAGGCCTGACGCCCTGGCAGGTAGCCAAATTCTACCTGCCTGCGTGGTCGGGCGGCGGTGACACCTATGACGACGAAGTTCCGCCACCGGCCACGACATTGGCGCTCAGTGTCGCGAGTTTCGAGCCGGTCAGCGGGGTCAGTTACGGTCATATCGGGGAGTGGTCGCGCTACTACCATGCCTCTCAGGGCATGGGCCGCTGGCGTGATATCGGCCACAATAGTTGGCCACTGCACTTAAAGCTCAGTGCCGAGGGAACTGTTGCAGAAAGCGCTATCCTCGATTCGCTTCCTTCGAGGCTGGCTGATCTCGCGCGAGAAACGGACTTGCCGCAGGGTGTCGTCGATGCGCTGATGCGGGCGGATGGCGCAATCGGCAAGGCGATCGAACGCTTTCCGGAACGACCCGCCATCGTGAATGCGTTGCTGCAAGCGGCGTGTGAGATCGAAAAGGCGCTCGAACAAGCATCCGAGGCATTCCGCAGTGCTCACGAGCATCGCCTGCGGCGCAAGCTTGTCGAAATCGATGCAGCCCTTTGCGAGGCCGAGCAGGTCTTCGTTCGCGCCGTTGCCGAGCCGGCCAAGCTTTCGCCTGGCGCGATCGGCAGGCTCACTCTTCATCTCAGCGGCAACGCCGGCGCTGCAGTCGTCAATGCCGATGCAAGATTGCCGGACGGCGTTTCAGCAAGCCTGAAAGAAACCTCACCGCTGCAAATCGCCTATGAGTTGACGTCGACAGCGGACGCGCCGCTGACCCGGCAGTATCAGCCGGGATGGTCGAGCCTCGGCGGCAATGGCAATGCTTCCGTCGATATCAGGGCGCAGATCGGCGGCCGTTCGGTCACAGTGGCCGTCGATCTCGAAGAGCCGCTCGTTATCGCCCCACGGCATTCGCTGACCCTTCAGCCCAATGCCTTCATCATTCCGGTAGAAAGCGATGGGCGGAAGCTGACCATGAAGGCTGCATCAACGGGGCATGTCGGCCTTTCCACGCCGCCCGGCTGGACAATCAGCCAGGCTGATGGCGCGACCACCCTTTCAGCTCCTGATGCCATAACACCCGGCCTCGTCACCATCACGCCGCTCGTGGACGGGCAACCGGCCATGCGCATCTCGCCGATCGCCTATCCGCATATCGGCCATACGAGCTTCCGCGAACCGGAACTGCTGCGGGTTCTGGCCCTCGACCTCAAACTGCCTGAAGGCGCCAAAATCGGCTATGTCGGCGGCGGCGCAGATCGCGTCGGTCTGTGGCTTGGTCGCATGGGGTTCGACGTCACCGAACTCGATGCTCAGGCTTTGTCAGGCGATCTTTCGCACTTCACGACCATCGTCGTCGGCATCTTCGCCTTCGGCATCCGCAAGGATCTCGCGGCCGCAACTGCCCGCCTGCATCACTTCGTCGAAGAGGGCGGCCACCTGCTGACGCTCTATCACCGCCCTGTTGATGGCTGGCAGCCGGATGCGACGCCACCGAAACGGATCGACATCGGTTCGCCCTCCGTCCGCTGGCGCGTGACCGATCCGACGGCAGAGGTGACTGTGCTGGAGCCTGACCATCCGCTGCTGCGCGGTCCGAACAGGATCACATCGGCAGACTGGAATGGCTGGGACAAGGAGCGGGGCCTTTATTTCGCTGCCCGCTGGGACGACGCCTATGTGCCGCTGCTTGCCATGCATGACCCTGAAGAGCAGCCGCTCAAGGGTGCCTTGATATCAGCAGAGATCGGCAAGGGCCGGCATACACATACGAGCCTTGTGCTGCATCACCAGCTCGACAAGCTGACATCAGGCGCCTTCCGGCTGATTGCCAATCTCGTGCAGCCCGCCTGAGGCACGGGGGATGGATGGCCTTGCCACAGCCAGGGATAGCCGTTTCGGCATTCTCTGGCTGCTTTCCGATACGACACTGGTGACGGGCATGACGGTGCTGGTCAAGATGCAGGGCGCATCCTACCCGGCCATCCAGCTTGTCTTCATTCGCGCACTGATCGGGCTGGTGCTTATTCTGCCGTTGATCTGGCGCCATCGCCGGCAGCTTGCCAATTCCAGAGATCCTTTGCGAAACATCATGCGCATCAGCTGCAATGCCGTCGCGCTGACCAGCAATTTCGTGGCGCTCACCATGCTGCCGCTGTTGCTCGTCAATGCGCTCGGCTTCACGCGGCCACTCGTCTCCATGCTGATGGCAGTCGTCATGCTTGGCGAAAAGGTCAGCCGCTGGCGGTGGGTCGGCGCGGTATTTGCCTTTGTCGGCGTGCTCATCATGCTGGCGCCGGATACGTTCGCCTGGAATTTCGGGCTGATTGCGGTGCTGTTGTCGATCATCTTCGGGGCACTGGCGACGATCCAGACACGGATGCTGCATTACGAGAACACGACCGTCATGATGGTCTTCTATACGGCGGGCCTGACCCTCATCACCTTCATTCCCGCACTCTTCGTCTGGCAACCCGTGCGCGGCGAAGACTGGCCTGCCCTGCTCGGAATCGGGCTTCTGGCACAGCTCGGGCAATTCTGTTTCCTCCGAGCCTATCAGATTGCGAGCGCCAGCCTGCTTGCACCCTTCGGTTATCTGTCGATCGTCTTTGCGACGGCCAGCGGCTACATCTTCTTCGATGAAGTGCCTGATCTCCGCACATTCATCGGCATCGCCGTCATCATCGCAACCTTGCAGGCAGTCGCCTTTCTGGAACGACGGCGGCGGTAACGTCCCGCTCGGTCGATCGATCAACCACGAATTCAGGGCGCCGGCAGAAAATGCTCGAATGTCTGGACGCTGCAATACCGCCCTCCGACAAGGGGCAAGCATCAAGAAATGTGCGCAATGCGTCCACAAGGAGATTTTTTCGGTTGACCGCGATAGGTCGCCTGCATATGTTCCGCGCACTTCCAGCCGGGGTGCTTCGCACTCGCGGAAAGGGAGAGCGTAGCTCAGCCGGTAGAGCAACTGACTTTTAATCAGTAGGTCTCGGGTTCGAACCCCGACGCTCTCACCATAGTCCTTTTGTTTCCCAACTGTACGCCGCGTGAGGGTGCTGGAAGTCAAATGCCGAAAACGCCCAAAGAACCCAAACTCGAGCATTCCGACTTCTCCGGCGAATTCGAAGATGGTGGAGTGACCGTGCTGGTCGACATATATCGGCCGGCTGGCACCAATGGCGATTGGACGCTCGAGGTCATCTCACAGACGGAAGTCGTGACGACCTGGGAAGACAAGTTCGCGACAGATCTGGATGCTTGGGAAGAATTCCTGGCCACCGCAGAACGCGATGGCGTGCAGAGCTTTCTCGATGAGGATGAGCCGCAGCTGCATTGACGGGATACTGCCAGGCACAATCCCGGCAGCTTGACGTCCCGACTCACTCACTCTCAATAGCTGCAGGAGCGACCATCATTCGGCCTGAAACCGTCCCGGCAGGCAAGGTTCATCGAATCTCCAGGCACGTAGCCGGAGGCGGAGCCATAAGAATTCGGGGGCGTCGCGCATGCCGTCAGCACGGAAATGCCAATCAGCGCGCCAACTGCCACAAATGCCCGAAACCTGCTCATCAATATTTCTCCTCTTGGATTCTCTCGCGATAATCTATCACGCGGTCACAACAACGGAATGGCCTTATGCCGGAAAAGGCTTACAGCCCATTTCCACCTGACTGATTCGCGTGGCTATCCCTATTCGGAATCGCACGGCCCTCCAATCGCGGCCGCCTCGGCATTGCAACTTCTAGCTTTACGTTATTAGCAATGTATTAGCCATCATGGCGTTTAACAGACGTACGAACGGCCCGACGCCTTTGCGAGTCGGAGCATGATGCTGAGTACCGTCGATCGGCAGGATGCCGGATAGGCCTTCCTCTTCTTTGGTGACGAGACGATGACCAGTATCCTGACGAACACTTCGGCAATGGCAGCGCTAAAGACATTGCGCAGCATCAACAAGCAACTGGCTGAAACGCAGCAACGCCTGGCGACCGGCTATCGTATCAACAAGGCCTCCGATAATCCGGCCTACTGGTCGATCGCCACGACAATGCGTTCCGATGACAAGGCACTTTCCGCCGTTCAGGATGCGCTGGGTCTCGGAGCTGCCAAACTCGATACAGCCTATGCCGCAATGGACAGCGCCATCAGCGTCGTCGACGAGATCAAGGCCAAGATCGTCGCCGCAACCGAAAAGGGTGTGGACAAGGCCAAGATCCAGGACGAAATCAGCCAGCTTCAATCCCAGCTCCTCAGCATTGCCCAGTCTGCCTCCTTTGCCGGCGAAAACTGGCTTGTCGGCGGCAACAGCACGAAGAATGTCATCTCTTCCTTCGTTCGCGATGCAAGCAATGGTGTGAGCGTCAAGACGACTGATTACGCTCTCGACAGCTCCACGAGCGGGAACGTCCTTTTTGGCCTCAATACAAGTGGCATGATCGACACTTCGTCCGGCCTGCTTGGTTCATCCATCGTCGGTTCGTATGGCGGCGTTTCGATCACCATGCCCTCGATTTTTTCAATCGACGTCACCAACATGAGCCTTGGCGATCTGCAGGTGGCGCTCCAGGGCGTGGACCTAACGATCGGCAAGATGACGGATGCCGCTTCCAAGCTCGGTTCGATGCAGAAACGAATCGACATGCAGCAGAACTTCGTCAGCGATCTCCGCGATTCGATCCAGTCCGGCATTGGCCGCCTCGTCGATGCCAATATGGAAGAAGAGGCAACCAGGCTTGCGGCGCTTCAAACGCAACAGCAGCTCGCCATTCAGGCGCTATCGATCGCAAATGCATCGACGCAGAACATATTGATCCTGTTCCGTCGTTAACAGGCGGGAGAGCACGCGGAAGGTCCGGCGCCAGCCTCGTATGGACGCAGACCGGACCTCCCGGCATTTACAGTGGGGTGCCTGCAAATGCCGGGCAATACCAGCAGTCACGTCTGAGTCGATCTACTCAGAGAGCCAATGATGGTTTGCGCGCGGTTAATATCCACGCGCCTTGTCTCATGTTGGGATAATTGGAGCATCCCGCATGGCCTGCGGCAATGTGGAGATCCGTCCTGCTATGTCCGCGCAAAAAGGTGATTGGCAATCGCCCCGCCACGGCGCTAGGAACATCGCTCAGACTGCCGCCGGAGAGAATGCGTGTCGATTGCCGATATTTCCCTTTGGAGCGCGCTGCTTGCCGGAGCGCTTTCCTTCCTGTCGCCTTGCGTGCTTCCGCTCGTTCCACCCTACCTTTGTTATATGGCGGGCATTTCGGTCGAGCAGTTCCGTGGCGGCGGCGCGGTTGCTGCCGGGCCGGACGTGCGGCGCGGCGTGCTTTTCTCGGCGCTTTTCTTCACCCTCGGCTTTGCGACCGTCTTCGTGGCGCTTGGCGCCGGTGCATCGACGATCGGCATGGTGCTGCGCCAGCACCTCGACCTGCTCGCCAAGATCGGCGGCCTGATCATCATCGTCATGGGATTGAATTTTCTGGGGCTTTTCCGAATCGGCCTTCTGGCGCGCGAGGCCCGCTTTCAGGGCAATGGCAAGCCGGCGACCCTGACAGGCGCCTATATCATGGGCCTTGCCTTCGCCTTCGGCTGGACGCCGTGCATCGGGCCGGTGCTCGGGGCGATCCTTGGGGTTGCGGCATCGCGCGAAACGGTTGGCTCAGGTGCGGGTTTGCTCGCCGTCTATTCGCTCGGCCTTGCCGTGCCCTTCTGGATTGCCGCCGGCTTTTCAGGCGCCTTCATGCGCTTCCTGTCGCGCTTCCGCCGGCACCTTGGCACGGTGGAGAAGATCATGGGCGTCTTCCTCGTGCTGACCGGCCTCGCCTTTCTGCTCGGCTGGGTCAGCAACGTGGCGATCTGGTTTCAACAAAGCTTTCCGATCCTGATGCAAATCGGCTGAGCAAGGACGCTCTGGCCGATTGCAATGGAATTCAGGCTTTCTTCCGCTTCAACCGCTCCTTGATCGCATCCGGGATATCGCGGAAGCCGCGCCCCGGCTCGATGCCTTCGCGCATGACGATATTGCGCAAGGGCGGGATGGCCGACAGGACATGCAGCCCTGCGGCGCGCAGCACCTGCACCGGCAGGAAATCGGAAAGAAGCGAACGATTGAGGAGATCGACGCTTGCGGTGCGCGTCATGATGTCGGCACGACGCTTGCGGTCGAAGCTGCTGCCGGTATCGGCGGCGACAGGCAATTCCGCGCGGGCAGAGAGGAGATCGCTCAGCGCCATGATATCACGAAGGCTGAGATTGAGGCCCTGCGCGCCGATTGGCGGGAAGACATGCGCTGCCTCGCCGACCAGTGCTACGCGGCCCTTGCCGAAATGATGCGCCATCATACCCGACAGAGGCCAGATCTGCGCACCTTCCTCGACAGTGACCTTGCCGAGTATGGATTGCATGCGCTCCTCCACGACATTGCCCAGCTCGGCCAGCGACAGCTCGATGCGGGCGGCGGCATCGGAGGGGTTCTGCACCCAGACGAGGCTGGAGCGATTGCCCGGCAGCGGCACCTGCGTGAAAGGGCCGTGCTCGGTGTGGAATTCCGTGGAGATATTCTGGTGCGGCAGTGTATGGGAGAAATTCAGCACCATGGCCGATTGCGGATAGGACCAGGTGCGGACGTCGATGCCGACCGTTTCCCTGAGCTTCGACTTGCGGCCATCGGCGCCGACGGCGAAGTCGGCGACGATCTCTTCGCCGTCCGCGAGCGTGACCGTCACGGCTTCAGGAGCAACGCCGATCGTCTCGGCCATGCCGGTGAAACGGGTAATGTTGCCCTCCGCCGCAATCGCGGTTTCGAGCACATCCATCAGCGCCTTGTTCGGGAAGTTGTAGCCAAAGGCATCGAGCCCTACTTCGGCAGAGCGGAACGTCGTGGTCGGAGCACGCAGCAGGCGGTTTGTGCCGTCAATTATGCGCATGCTGGTAAGAGGTGCGGCTGCCGGACGAAGCTTCTCCCAGAGTGTCAGCCGATCCAGGAAGCGAATCGACTGGTCCATCAGTGCCGTGGTACGGCGGTCCTCCTTGGCAGCGGGAGGGGCGACCAGCGCCACATTGCGACCACCGCGCGCCAAGGCGACTGCGGCGATCATGCCGGCGAGACCGCCGCCGATCACCGCCACTTCGAATTTGCTCATGCTATCGTTCCGTCATCAAGAAGATGGCAGAACCGGCAGCCTCAGGCGGCCGGCTTTGCCTGACGGCGCCAACTATAGCCCTTGCCGGCTTCGGCGTCACGCACCGCCGGCTGATAATGATGCGGAATGGACGGCAGGCGCTTTTCCGACAGGCGGCGGATCGCCGTCTCGTTGGTGACCGCGAAACTGTCGATGCCGACGCGCAGCATCAGCGGCACCTGGTCGATCAGCACATCGCCGACCGCACGCAGCTCGTTGGTGTAACCTAGGCGCTGGCGAAGAAGCGACGCATGGCTGAAAGCGCGGCCGTCGTTGAAGGCCGGAAATGCCACAGCCACGATCTCCAGGCGATACAGATAAGGTTCAAGTTTCAGCACGTCGTCAGCCGGCTTGATAACCACGCCGAGGCCAACATCGTTACTCTCATCCGCCTTGGCGATCAGCTCGTCGAGCGTCAGCAGCGGCTTCTGGTCGCCGGATGCCTTGACCTCGTCGGTTTCGATCACCCACGGGTCGTTCTCGACAAAACCGCTCTCTCTCCAGATCTTCGTCATCATCCCCTCCTTATGCCGCTTCCTGAGCCGAACCGTAGAGCGCATCCTTGAAAGGCTGCGGACCGACGCGGCGATAGGCCGCGAGGAAGATTTCCGAAGGATCGAGGCGCAGGCCGAGATAGGTGTCGACGATCGTCTCGATGGCATCCGTCACCTTGTCCGGCTCGAAGCCGCGGCCGATGATTTCGCCGATCGAGGTATGCTCGTCGCCCGAACCGCCAAGCGTGATCTGGTAGAGTTCAGCGCCCTTCTTTTCAACACCCAGAAGACCGATATGGCCGACATGGTGGTGGCCGCAGGCGTTGATGCAGCCGGAGATCTTGATCTTCAGCTCACCGATCTCGGCCTGGCGGGCTGGATCGCCGAAGCGGCGGGAAATTTCCTGCGCAACCGGAATGGAGCGCGCATTGGCAAGTGCGCAATAGTCCAGCCCCGGACAGGCAATGATATCGGTGATCAGGCCGGCATTGGCTTCGGCGAGATCAATCGCAACGAGGCCACGATAGACGGCTTCGAGATCAGCGAGCGCCACATGTGGCAGGATGAGGTTCTGCTCATGGCTGACGCGGATTTCGTCGAAGGCATATTCCTCGGCGATATCGGCAATGGCATCCATCTGCGAGTCGGAGGCGTCGCCCGGGATTCCGCCGATCGGCTTCAACGAGATCGTCACCATGCCGTAATCGGGGTTCTTGTGCTGCTGGACATTCTGCTGCACCCAGCGGGCAAAAGCCGGATCGGCCTTCTTCCAGCGGGCAAGGTTTTCCCAGCCCTCGGCACGCTGCGGCAGGGCCGGCGGTGCGAAATAGGCAGTGATCGCTTGAACGTCGCTTTCCGGCAGCTTCAGCTCGCTATCCTTCAGCTGGGCGAATTCAACCTCGACCTGACGGGCGAGTTCTTCGGCGCCGGTCTCATGGACAAGGATCTTGATTCGGGCCTTGTACTTGTTGTCGCGGCGACCATGCAGGTTATACACGCGCATGACGGCGGTGGTGTAGGACAGCAGGTCCTCTTCCGGCAGGAAATCGCGGATCAGCTTGGCGACCATCGGCGTGCGGCCTTGCCCGCCACCGACATAGACGGCGAAGCCGATCTCGCCCTTGTCGTTCTTCTTCAGATGCAGACCGATATCGTGCACCTGGATGGCAGCGCGGTCGCGCTCGGCGCCTGTTACCGCAATCTTGAACTTGCGCGGCAGGAAGGAGAATTCCGGATGGACTGATGACCACTGGCGCAGGATTTCGGCATAGGGGCGCGGATCGGCGACTTCATCGGCGGCGGCACCGGCGAAGTGGTCGGCCGTCACATTGCGGATGCAGTTGCCCGACGTCTGCATGGCGTGCATCTCGACCGTTGCGAGCTCGGCAAGAACGTCCGGCATGTCCGACAGCTTCGGCCAGTTGAACTGCAGGTTCTGGCGCGTGGTGAAATGGCCGTAGCCGCGGTCATAGGTGCGGGCGATATGTGCGAGCATGCGCATCTGGCGCGAGCTCAGCGTGCCGTAGGGAATGGCAATACGCAGCATGTAGGCATGAAGCTGCAGGTAAACGCCGTTCATCAGGCGCAGCGGCTTGAATGCGTCCTCGGCCAGTTCGCCGGAAAGGCGGCGCTGGACCTGATCGCGAAACTGCTCGACGCGCTCGGCGACAAAGGCGTGGTCAAATTCGTCGTAACGGTACATCGTCTTCCTCAGACTGCAATGAATTCGGGATCGGCCGGCTTGTAGCCGGGCGCATATTCCATGGTCGGGCCCTGGGCGCGGATACGCTCGCGCAGGCGCAGCGGCCAGAGCTGGCCGTTGGTCTCCTGGACGTCGACGACGGCAACGTCGACGACCTTGTTGTCGGCGTAGGATTTCTTGCCGATCTCCTCAAGGGCAGCGACGGCTTCGGCATGGCGGGCAACGAGTGCCTCCTGCAACGAGGTCACCCACTCGCCGTTGGCGTTCAGCCAGACGGCGATGCCATCGCCCAGGCGGTTGGCGGTCAGAACCTTGTCTACCATGTCAGCTCCTTGCAAGTTCATCGAACCGGGCGCGTTCACGTACCAGAGGTTCGGACAGTTCGAAATTGGCGCCTGCGACAGCATCGCCGATAATGACCATGACCGGGCCAGTCAATTCGTCACGATGCTGCAGGTCGGGAAGATCGCGCAAAATGCCATGAAGCAGCCGGCGATCGGCACGGCTGGCATTCTCGATGACGGCAACCGTGGTTTCGGCGGGAATGCCTGCCTGCATCAGCTTCTCGGCAACGGAAGCTGCAACCGTGCGGCCCATATAGACGGCGATTGTGGCGCCCGATACGGCGAGGCTTGCCCAGTCCGGGAGCACGTCACCCGTCAGATCATGTCCGGTCGTGAAAACCAGCGAAGAGGCGACGCCGCGAAGCGTCAATGGCAGCTCGAAATCAGCGGCAGCGGCAAATGCCGAGGTGATGCCAGGCACGATCTCATAGGAGATGCCGGCGGCACGCAGGGCGGCCATCTCTTCGCCTGCCCGGCCATAGACTAGCGGATCGCCGCTCTTGAGGCGTACGACGCGTTTGCCCTGGCGACCGAGATCGACCAAGAGGTCGTTGATCTCTTCCTGAGACTTCGAATGGCACCCCTTGCGCTTGCCGACCGAAAGACGTTCCGCATCACGGCGACACATATCGACGATCGCCTGCGGTACGAGCGCGTCATAGACGATGACATCGGCTTCCATCATCACGCGCTGCGCACGCAAGGTCAGGAGATCCTCGGCGCCCGGACCGGCGCCGACGAGCCAGACATGACCTTCGACGCGATCCAGCGAACGCAGCAGACCGTTGGCGGCGCGGCGAGCTTGCGGGATGTTGCCGTTGGCGACGGCATCGGCGACAGGGCCGGAGAAGAAGCGACGCCAAAAGATGCGACGGGAAACGCCACGTGGAACGAGATGCTCAACCGTCTTGCGATAGTTCGTCGCCAGAGCCGCCAGACGCCCGAGCGAGGGCGACAGGAGCTGATCGATCTGGGCGCGGATCATCTGGGCGAGCACCGGCCCTGCCCCTTCCGTGCCGATCGCGACGGCAACGGGCGCGCGATTGACGAGAGCGGGGGTGAAGAAATCACAATAATCCGGCTGGTCGACGGCATTGGCCGGGATCTTGGCCGCGCGGGCCGCATCGACGATACGGCGATCCTGTTCCGCGTCGCCGGTTGCCGCAAACACCAGAGCAGCACCATCGACCTGGTCAGACGTAAAAGCTTCGCGGACGGTATCGATGCGGTTGGCAATCAGAAAAGCGTGGAAATCGGCTTCAGGGCGATCAGTATGCGCAACAATGCGCGCCTGCGTATTCAACAGCAGGCGAACCTTGGCGAATGCTTCGTCGCCATTGCCGAAAACGGCGGCGATCCGGCCTTCCACGCGAAAGAAGGCGGGAAATACCGAAAGCTGTTCAGTCCTGGGAGGCATTCTCAATCCACTTCGAAGTTGCCCGAATATGCATTCTCTGGACAAGCGAATGAAGAAACAGAATTCCAAAGGCCGGCCAGTCACGTATTCTTTTACCCGGTTGATCAGTGATTTGAGAAAACTCACCCGTGCGGCGCAAAAGCCACATATCCTGAGCGTGTCGATTAGGTTTTTCGCCGCGGACTGCGGGGCTGCACGGGAAGCGACGCCAATAAAGCCTGTGGCAAAGTCGCCCGCGAAACAGTTGCGCATTCCGCTTCATTCCGATGGACGGTAGGATAACACGAACAGGAGAATTTCATGCCGGAAAAGACAATCGCCTCCCGCCTGCTGCAGGTCATGGAAGAGAATATCCTGCCGATGACGGAACTTGGTGTCGCCACCGGCAACAAGGTCTTCGGGGCAGCTATCCTGCGCAAATCCGATCTTTCGCTCATCGTCGCCGAAACCAATAACGAGCTCGAAAACCCGCTCTGGCACGGCGAAGTGCACACGCTGAAGCGCTTCTACGAGCTCAATGACAAACCCGCGACGAAAGACCTGATCTTTCTCTCCACTCATGAACCCTGCACCATGTGCATGTCGGCGATCACGTGGGCCGGCTTCGATAATTTCTACTACTTCTTCAGCCACGAGGATTCGCGCGACAGCTTCGCGATCCCGCATGACCTGAAAATCCTGAAGGAGGTCTTCGGCCTTGAACCCGGCGGCTACCGGCGGCAGAACGCCTTCTGGAACAGCTTTGCGATCGCCGATCTCGTCGAGACCGAGGATGAACAGCTGAAAGCCGACCTCAAACGGCAGACCGCACGGATCAAGTCCCGCTATGACGCCCTTTCCAACACCTATCAGGCCACCAAGAGTGCCAACGACATTCCTCTGAACTGAGAGACCATGGAACCTTCGAAAGACATTTCGCGCCTGATCGAAATCATGGCGGCACTTCGCAATCCCGAGACTGGCTGCCCGTGGGACGTCGAGCAGGATTTCGAGAGCATCAAACCCTATACGCTCGAAGAAGCCTATGAAGTTGCCGACGCGATCGAGCGCAAGGACATGGACGACCTCTGTGATGAACTTGGCGACCTGCTGCTGCAGGTGGTCTTTCATGCGCGCATGGCCGAGGAAGCCGGAGAATTCTCGTTTGGCGATGTGGTGGAAGCCATCACCCGCAAGATGATCCGCCGCCATCCGCATGTGTTTGCCCGTTCGGATGCCGACACGCCCGACGCCGTGAAGAAGCAGTGGGACGAGATCAAGCAGGCAGAGAAGCGCGAGCGCGCCGAGCGTAGGGCGCGGCGCGGCATGACAGAAGATTTCAAGGCCGGCTTCCTCGGCTCGGTGCAACGCAGCTTTCCGGCGCTGACAGAAGCGCTGAAGCTACAAGAACGTGCGGCCAAGGTCGGTTTCGATTGGTCGGCGCCCGAACCGATCCTCGACAAGATCGAGGAGGAAGTCGATGAACTGCGCGTTGCGCTGCGCGACGGCGACAAGTCGAAGGTCAGCGACGAACTCGGCGACCTAATCTTCGCTGTCGTCAATATCGGTCGGCATGTGAAGGCCGATCCGGAACAGGCATTGCGCGGAACGAATACGAAGTTCAGGCGCCGATTCAATCACATAGAGACTGTTCTTGATGCAGAAGGCGAGAGCCTGGAAGCGGCCAGCCTGGAGCGAATGGAAGAGATCTGGCAGGCGGCCAAGGCAATTGAGCGGGCTGTGGTAGCTCAGGCGGAGTGAAACTTCGCCCAAATGGGATTATCGCTCCCAGTCTTCCTTGGCGGGCTTCGCGCCATTGCCGATGCGGCGCTCGAGTTCGGCGGCCTCCGTCTCGGACAGGCGGAGGTCCAGCGTCACGGAACCGTCCTCGTTGTCCTCGCGGCTGTCGACGACGGCATGGTCGTAGAGCCAGGGCAACAGCGCCAGCCTGTCGACAGGCAAGGTGACAGTCGTTTCCGTCATGACGCCGGATAGACGGCGGCTGATTTCATCCATAAGCCCGTCCACGCCCTCGCCGCTGATGGCGGAAACGGCAATGACATTCTTCATGCCGGAGGACTTCTGCACCATGGCGTCATGGGCTTCGGGTTCGAGCCGGTCGATCTTGTTCCAGACCTCGAGAATGCGGCGTTCGCCTTCAGCCTCGTCGATACCGAGGTCATTCAGGATGCGCAGCACGTCAGCGCTCTGGGCCTGATTGTCCACGTCAGACATATCGCGCACATGGAGGATGAGATCGGCTTCCAGCACCTCTTCCAGCGTGGCGCGGAAGGCGGCGACCAGATGGGTCGGCAGGTCGGAGATAAAGCCGACGGTATCGGACAGGATGACGGTGCGGCCATGCGGCAGCTTCATGCGGCGCAGTGTCGGGTCGAGCGTAGCGAAGAGCATGTCTTCAGCGAGGACCCCTGCCCCGGTAATGCGGTTGAACAGCGTCGACTTGCCGGCGTTGGTATAGCCGACGAGCGCCACGATCGGATGCGGCACCTTCCTGCGCTTGGCGCGATGAAGCTGACGGGTGCGGACGACCTGTTCCAGCTCACGTTCGAGCTTGATGATGCGATCCTGCAGCAGACGCCGGTCGGCTTCGATCTGGGTTTCACCCGGACCACCCATGAAGCCGCCACCGCCACGCTGGCGTTCAAGGTGGGTCCAGCTTCGGACCAGGCGGCCCTTCTGATAGTTCAGATGCGCAAGATCGACCTGCAGTGTGCCTTCCTTGGTCGAGGCACGGCGGCCGAAGATTTCGAGGATCAGGCCCGTCCGGTCGATGACCTTGGCGTTCCATTCCTTTTCCAGATTCCGCTGCTGCACCGGCGTCAACGGGTGATCGACGATCACAAGACCGGAATTGCGCTCGTCCAGTAGGTGTTTGATTTCCTCGATCTTGCCCGTTCCGAGAAGCGTAGCCGGGCGTGGATCGTTGACCGGCACGATCGAGCCATTGACGACGTCGAGATCGATTGCCTGCGCCAGGCCGGTCGCTTCGTCGAGACGGCTTTCCGGCGTGCGGGTCGATGCCGATTCGCTCTGCCCGCCGCGCGAGCGCGATTTCAGCACCGGCACGACGACGGTCGCGCGCATATCATCCCTGTGCTTGGCAGCTTCAGGGATAATGGAATCGTTCTTTGTATCGCGTGTCGAAATGACGGCCGGCCTTGGTTAGGACGCTGCTTCTTCGCTCTCGAACATCTGCATTGGCTGACCAGGCATGATTGTCGAGATCGCGTGCTTATACACGAGCTGCGAATGTCCGTCACGACGGAGAAGAACACAGAAATTGTCGAAAGACGTGACAACGCCTGTGAGTTTTACGCCGTTAATCAGAAAGATTGTCAGGGAAATCTTTTGCTTGCGTACAGTATTGAGAAATAAGTCCTGCAGATTCTGAGAACGTTCCGCCATCGCGCCGCTTCTTTCTTTATTGCCGGCCTGATCAAGCCGGTAGAATATCAATCAACCTCTCCAGCAAGGCAGGTGGCACCCTCATTCCTCCTGTCCAGCAAATCTTGGTATCAAATCGTAATCTTTTCCGCAACGTCGAAAAAGGCTTCCCGAATATTCTGCGAAAGGCTTCCGGGATGACCATTCGCAATGGCCTGTCCATCAACGGAAACGACCGGAAAACAAATGCTTGTGGCGGCGGTGATGAAGACCTCGCGGGCTGCCATCATCTCCGAAACGGAGAATTTCCGCTCGACGATCTTGACCCCCAATCTGGCTGCGACATCGATGAGAGTCGTACGCGTGATACCCCGCAGGATACCATGGTCGGCAGGCCGCGTTACCAGCGTACCGTCGGCATCGACGATCCAGACATTGGTTGCAGCCCCTTCCTTCACCATGCCCTCGGCATCGATATAGATCGCTTCCTGGGCTCCAGCTTCCTTGGCCTGCTGGCGCGCAAGCGCGTTCGGCAATAGCCCGACCGACTTGATGTCGACTCGGTCCCAGCGATTGTCCGGAACGGTGATCGCCTTTATGCCAGTGGCATTCTTCCTGGCGATGATAGATGGATCCGTGCTCTTGGCCGTCACGACGATCGAGGGCGGGGTGCCGGCTGCCGGGAAGACATGGTCACGGCGGGCGACGCCACGCGTCACCTGCAGATAGAAGAGACCGTTGCGGACGTGGTTGCGGCGCAGCGTCTCGCGAATCACCTGCGTCAGCGCTGCACGGCTCATCGGCCAGGCGATGCGCAGCTCGCTGAGCGAACGGTCGAGACGGTTCAGATGCCGGGTCAGGTCGACGATCAGCCCGTGACGGACCTCGCAGACTTCATAGACACCATCGGCAAACTGATAGCCACGATCCTCCACGTGCACCATGGCATCGGAATGCGGGACGTAACGTCCATTCACATAGGCAATTCTTGGCATTGAAACCTGCTTCAGGCAAAGGAGGGAACCGACGCGACACGAGCCCGCGCCGGAAAAACATCAGACGCCGAGCGACTTCAGCTTGCGATGCAAAGCCGAGCGCTCCATGCCGACGAATTCGGCCGTGCGCGAGATATTGCCGCCGAAGCGGTTGATCTGGGCGATCAGATAATCCTTCTCGAACATCTCGCGGGCTTCGCGCAGCGGCAGTGTCATGATGTGGTAGTCGTTCTTGGCCGAGACCTTCGGCAGCATGTCACCCAGATCGGTCGGCAGCATGTCTGCAGTGATCGGCGCATCCGGACCGTCCGTGCGGGCAAGGATCATCAACCGCTCGATATTATTGCGGAGCTGACGGATATTGCCCGGCCAGTCATGGGCCTGCAGCACCGCCATGGCGTCATCGCCGATGCGGCGTGGCCGGATACCCGCCTGTTCGGAGATCTGGCGCATCAGCTGATCGACTAGGAAGGGAATATCTTCCCGGCGTTCGGACAGCTGCGGCACGCGCACCGGCACGACCGCGAGGCGATGATAGAGATCTTCGCGGAACCAGCCCTCGGCGATGCGGCTTTCCAGATTGTAGGCGGTCGAGGAGATGATGCGCACATCGACCTTGACGCGCTTGGAACCACCGACACGTTCGAACTGCTGATCGACCAGCACGCGCAGGATCTTGTTCTGCGTCTCGCGCGGCATTTCGCCGACTTCATCGAGATAGAGGATGCCGCGATGAGCCTCTTCCAGTGCACCGATCTTGCGCGCCTGCCCTGGCGCGCCCTCGGTGCCGAACAGTGCAACTTCCATGCGGTCGGGCGTGATGTTGGCGGCATTGAGCGCCACAAAGGGGCCGTTGGCGCGCGTCGACTTCTTGTGGATCATGCGCGCCACCAGCTCCTTGCCGGAGCCGGATGCGCCGAAGATCATGATGCGGCTGTTGGTGGGGGCGACCTTTTCGATCGTCTGGCGCAGCTGCGAAACGGCGACCGAGGTGCCGATCAGCTCCAGCGCATCGCCGGCGCGGCGCTTGAGCTCGATATTTTCGCGTTTCAGCTTGGAGTTTTCCAACGCCCGTTCGGCGATCAGGATCAGGCGATCCGCCTTGAAGGGCTTTTCGATGAAATCGAAGGCGCCACGTTTGATGGCGGAAACAGCCGTCTCGATGTTGCCGTGACCTGATATCATCACCACGGGAAGCTCGGGATGGCGGGTCCTGATCTCGTCCAGCAGCGAGAGGCCGTCGAGCTTGCTGCCCTGCATCCAGATGTCGAGAAAGACCAGGCGCGGCACGCGATCGGAAATCGCCGCCAGGGCGCTGTCGCTGTCATGCGCCATGCGGGTTTCGTGCCCTTCATCCGACAGGATGCCGGCAACGATCTCGCGAATGTCGTGTTCATCGTCGACGACGAGAATATCAGAGGCCATAAACGCTTTCCTTGTCACTGGCTGCCGGGGCTGTGGCCACATCGCGGCGTGGCAGATGCACGCGGATCATGGCTCCTCTTCCCTGGTCAAAATCTGCGGGCGCATCATGCAGTTCGAGCTGCCCGCCATGTTCTTCGATGATCTTCTTGACGATGGCCAGGCCGAGACCGGTGCCCTTTTCGCGCATCGTCATGTAGGGCTCCAGAATGCTATGGCGGTTTTCGACAGGCAGGCCACGTCCGTTGTCGATGATATCGACCGTGAAGCGGTCGCGCGCTTCGTCGAGCGACGTGCGCACGAGGATCTTGCGCTCCTCGCGCTCCTCGCTCGGCACGGCTTCGATCGCTTCCACCGCGTTCTTGATCAGATTGCCGAAAGCCTGCCCCAGCATGCGGCTGTCGAACATGCCTTCGAGCCGCTCCTCGCCAAGTTCCTGCAGGAAGGCGATATGGTTGTTGCCCATCTCACGCAGGAAAATCGCGTCGTGGAGGATGGAGCGCAGATCGCTCGGCTCCTTGGTCGGCTTCGGCATGCGGGCAAAGGCCGAGAACTCGTCGACCATGCGGCCGATATCGCCGACCTGGCGGATGATCGTATCCGTGCACTGGTCGAAAACGGCGCGATCGTTTTCGTCGATCTGCTTGCCGTAACGACGCTGGATACGCTCGGCCGATAGCTGGATCGGCGTCAGCGGGTTCTTGATCTCGTGAGCAATGCGGCGGGCGACATCACCCCAGGCGGTGGAGCGCTGGGCAATGACGAGATCGGTGATGTCATCGAGCGTGATGACGTAGGATTCGCTCAGATCACGCACTTCCTCGCGCGTCACCTGGACGCTGAGCGTACGCACCGTACCGCCGCGCACCAGCGCGATCTGCTTGCGGAAATCGCCGCGATAGCGTGCGGCGGCTTCCGTCAGCACCTGATCCACTTCCGGCGCGACCTCCGACAGCTGCTTGCCAAGCAACTCGTCGGCCTGCAGCGCCATCAGCGTTTCGGCAGAACTGTTGACGATGGTAATGCGCCGGTCCTGCTCGACACCGATCACAGCAGCCGTCACACCCGACAGAACGGCCTCGATGAAGCGGCGGCGATCGTCCACTTCATCCTTCGCCTCGAGGATTTCGTCCCGCTGCGTGCGGATTTCCGAAATCATCTTGTTGAAGGTGCGCGACAGGCTGGCGACGTCGCCATCGACAGCGTGGACAGGCACGACAATATCCATGTTGCCCGATGCGACGCTATCGGCGGCGGTAATCAGCAGGCGGATCGGCCGCACGATACGGTCGGCGACCGCAATCGCGGTCCAGATCGCCGCAAGCAGCACGATCAGAGCAAAGCCGATGTAGAGAACCGCAAAGGCGATCTGCAGCGAAACCCGGCCGGCTTCCATCGAACGGTATTCGGTGGCGTTCTCCTCCATCATGCGCATGGCATTCATGACCTTGGGGTCCACGGCACGCACCGTATAGAGGAAGGTTCCGGGGATCGATTCGAGCCTGATGATGGCGCCGACAAGGTTGGTCACGCCCGGCGGGATCAGCGTCGGCTGGCCGGCGGCGGCCTTTTCCAACGCATCCTGCGGGATGGCGGGCAGCGGCTTTTCGGTGGTGATGTCGGCCTGGACATTGACCGAGCCGTCGCGCTCGACGAGGAAGGCGCCGAGCAGACCGCGGCCCCTCGCCTGACGCGTCATCAGGTCGGCGAAGCCGGTCTTGTCGAGGCTGTAGAGCGCGCGGTTACGCTCGAGATCATTTGCCATCGAAACCGTCTGACCCTGCAGATAGCTGGCGTTTTCCAGCATATAGGCCTGGCCGATGTTGCGGGACGAGCTGACGATCGCCTGGGTTCTGAGCGCAAACCACCGGTCAAGGCCGGCATTCAGCGTGATACTGGCAAAGATCGCCACCAGGATCGCCGGCGTGATCGCGACGATCGAGAAAAGCACGACGATACGGATGTGCAGTCGGGCAGCCGCACGGCCACGCGTGCGGGCCTTGAAAAGCCGCGCGACTTCACGACCGATCAATGCGATCAGGCCGAGGACAAAGAACGAATTGATGACGACAGAGCCGATTACGACGTGCGAGGTCGGCGCAATCGGCGTCACACCGAGCAGCACGAAGAGCGTGACGGTCGCGCAAACCAGCGCACCGCCAGCAAGCACAAGGCCGGGTACGGCAAACAGGGCACGACGGTCGGTCACCGTTGTCACCGCCTCGTTCGCCGTTTCCGGCGATACCCCTTCTTCGTCCATCCAGCCTCTCTTCGGTCGGCAGCGCCGCCGTGCCCAACGAGAAAGCCAAACCAACGCCGGTTTCGAAAAACCGGCGTCCAAACGACTCGATCGTGGGCGAATGTCCAAACCCTATGCGTGACCTTTAAGCAACGCATTGTGGCGAAAATGCAACGCACTTTGCCACAATGTCAAGGTCGAAGGTCAGGCGGTACGGGAGCTTCTGTAGACGGAAACGCCGAGTTCGCGGATCTTTTTGCGCAGCGTATTGCGGTTCAGGCCCAGCAAATCGGCGGCTTTGATCTGGTTGCCGCGGGTGGCCGTCAATGCCGCAAGTATTAACGGATATTCCATTTCCGTTAATATGCGATCGTAAAGGCCCGGCGGCGGCAGGTTTTCGCCGAAACTGGCGAAATAGGTGCGCATATTCTCTTCGACCGCCTGAGCAATCGTCATCGTGCCGCTGCGGATCGGGCCCTTGTCGATCGGGCTATCGGGGACATCGGAGCGAAGCTCGGCGTCGATGATTTCACGGGTGATGACATCCTGTGGATAAAGCGCCATCAGGCGGCGGATCAGGTTTTCCAGTTCGCGCACGTTGCCGGGCCAGGCATAGGCCTTCATCAGCTCCAGCGCCTCTTGATCGAAGCGCTTGGAGCCGAGACCTTCCTTTTCGGCCTGCTGGACGAAATGACGGACGAGATCCGGGATATCTTCGGCACGATCGCGCAGCGGCGGCAGGCGCAGCGGCACGACATTGAGGCGATAATAGAGGTCTTCGCGGAACAGGCCCTGATTGATTGCCTGCTTCAGATCCTTGTTGGTGGCAGCCACGATGCGCACATCGGTGCGGATCGGCGTGCGGCCGCCGACGGTCGTATATTCGCCCTGCTGCAGCACGCGCAGAAGACGCGTCTGGGCGTCCATCGGCATATCGCCGATTTCATCGAGGAACAGCGTGCCACCTTCGGCCTGTTCGAAACGGCCAGTGGAGCGGGTCTGTGCGCCGGTGAAGGCGCCCTTCTCGTGGCCGAAGAGTTCGGATTCAATGAGATCGCGCGGGATGGCGGCCATGTTGATGGCGACGAAGGGGCCGTTGCGGCGCTTGCCGTAATCGTGCAGCGCACGCGCCACGAGCTCCTTGCCGGTACCGGACTCGCCGGTGATCATCAGCGTCAGATCCGTCTGCATCAGGCGGGCGAGAACGCGGTAGATTTCCTGCATGGCCGCGGAACGACCGACGAGCGGCATGCCGTCCTGCATGTCTTCGTCGAGCTTGGCCGGCTTCTTCTTCGGCTCGGCGAGCGCCCGGCCGATGATGCCGATCAGCTCCGTCAGGTCGAACGGCTTCGGCAGGTAGTCATAGGCGCCTTTTTCCGATGCCTTGATCGCCGTCATGAATGTATTTTGCGCGCTCATGACGAGAACGGGCAGCTCCGGTCGCGCCTTCTTGATGCGGGGCAGAAGGTCGAACGCATTCTCATCGGGCATGACGACATCGGTGACGACGAGATCGCCCTCGCCGGCTGAAACCCAGCGCCACAGCGTCGCGGCATTGGAAGTAATGCGCACATCGTAACCGGCGCGGCTCAAGGCCTGATTGAGCACCGTGCGGATGGCCGCATCGTCATCTGCAACGAGGATCGTGGCTGTCATCTATTGGGTCCTGTCGAGCTTGCAATAGCGGCGTCGTCAAGCGAGGCATCCTTGGAGGCCGGCATGAGGACGCGGAAAATCGTGCGGTTGTTCTGGCTGTCGCATTCGATGATGCCGCCATGATCGCCGATGATCTTGGCAACGAGGGCGAGACCCAGGCCGCTGCCATTCGTCTTGGTGGTGATGAAGGGGTCGAAAAGATGCGGCAGCAGGTCCGTCGGCACGCCAGGACCATTATCGATGACGCAGAATTCCAGCGGCAGCGAGATTTTTTCGCGCGTGCCGGCGACCGAAAGGCGGATGCCCGGGCGATAGGCGGTCGTCAGGATGATTTCACCATCCGGACGATCGCCGACGGCTTCGGCAGCGTTCTTGACCAGATTGAGGAAGACCTGCACCAGTTGATCGCGATTGGCGTAGACGGCCGGCAGCGACGGGTCGTAATTCTCCGTCACGCGGATATTGCGGGCAAAGCCCGCCTTGGCAACGGCCTTCACATGATCAAGCACGGAATGGATGTTGACCGGCACGCGGTCGACCGGGCGCTCATCGGAAAAGACTTCCATGCGATCGACCAGCGAAACGATGCGGTCGGTCTCGTCGCAGATCAGCCGCGTCAGCGCGCGGTCGTCGTCGATCACGGACTGTTCGAGAAGCTGTGCAGCACCGCGGATACCGGAGAGCGGGTTCTTGATCTCATGCGCAAGCATGGAGGCGAGACCCGTGACCGAGCGGGCGGCCGCACGATGTGTCAGCTGCCGATCGATCTTGTCTGCCATCGACCGTTCCTGGAAGACGACAACGACCGAGCCCGGCTCGGCAATGACGGGGGCAACGTAGAGATCCACGAGCTTGTCCTGGCCGAGACGCGGCGAGCTCAAATCGACGCGGTATTCATTGACCGGGGCCTTGCGTTCGCGCACCTGGTCGATCAAGGCCAGGAGCGGGCTGCCGAAGGGAATGAAGGTCGAAATGCGGTAGCGGGAGAGATGCGCGGCACTGGCGCCAAAGAAGGCTTCGGCCTCCCAGTTGGCAAAGACGATGAAACCGCCCTCATCGACCATGACGACAGGGTTCTGGATAGCGTTCAGCACTGCCATCGCCATGGTGTTGACCGCATTTTCAGGGGAAGTCGTGCCGTCCGTGCTCATGCCGCCTCCCGCCGCTCTACCGCACCAGCCGCCATCGCATCGCCGAAACGGGCGATCACATCATCAGGATCGCGCGATGTCATGATCGCAGCCTTTCCCTCGCCGGAAAGGTCCGGCGCGAAGCGCTCCAGATACCAGCCGAGATGTTTGCGGGCGTGCCTGACGGCAACTGCCTCGCCATAGAATTCCAGCATCATGCGATAGTGCTCGATGGCAATTGCAGCAATCTCCTCGCGCTCGGGTTCACGGGCTCCTGCCAGGACACCGGCATGCCACGGCCTGCCCTGGCTGCCGCGGCCGATCATCACGGCATCGGCGCCCGAGCGACGCAAGATCTCCTGCGCATCCTCAGCCGTTTCGACATCGCCATTGGCGATCAGGGGCACGGAAATGACATCGCGTACGGGGCGAATTGCATCCCAGTCCGCCCTGCCCGTGTAAAACTGCATGCGGGTGCGGCCATGGATGGTGATGAGTTTCACCCCCGCCTCTTCGGCGCGCTTCGCGATATGCGGTGCATTGATGGAATTCTCGTCCCAGCCGAGACGCATCTTCAGCGTCACGGGGATATCGACAGCCCTGACCGTCGCCTCGACAAGTTCAAGCGCATGATCCGGGTCGCGCATCAGCGCCGAACCGGAATATCCGCCGATGACCTTCTTGGCCGGGCAGCCCATATTGATGTCGATGATGTCGGCGCCATGATCGGCCGCGATCTTGGCGGCTTCGGCCATCCAATATGCCTCGCGACCGGCGAGCTGCACCATGTGAGGACGGAAGCCGGCGGCCCGAAGGCGTGCCCAGGATTCAGCAGTGTCGTTCACCAGCTCCCGGCTTGCCACCATTTCGGTCACGACGAGGCCTGCGCCATAACGCCAGGCGAGGTCTCGGAACGGCATGTCCGTCACACCCGACATCGGCGCAAGCACAACGCGGTTCCGCACGGACACCGGTCCGATTCGAAAAGGCGTTGCGAGGTCCTTGGAAATCAAATGATTATCTTTCAGGCACACCATGTAACTGCATTATTTTTAGCCATAGATCTACGGCTTGCCAAGAGGGTCGAGCCCGAATTGATATTTTTTGGGCAAATGCTGGAAAAGGCCGAAGCAAGACGATAGAGCAACTGACATCCATTCCGCATATTTCAGGGATTTATGCTGCAAATGCATACTAAGCAACCGATATCGGCTGGGATTGTCGTCGTTGCGGCAGGCCGTGGGGAACGCGCCGGATCGTCGGAGGAAGGCCCCAAGCAATACCGGATGATCGGCGGCAAGCCGGTTATCGTCCACACGCTTGAAAATTTCATGACATGGGAACCGGCAACGCAGATCGTCGTCGTCATCCACCCCGACGACGAGGCACTCTTTGCCAGAGCGTCCCGACACATCATCTCGGCAACGCCGATCGAGACGGTTCACGGTGGCGCGACCCGACAGCAGTCGGTGCTGGCAGGTCTTCGGCACCTTAGGGATAAGGGCATCAGCCATGTGCTCATCCATGATGCTGTGCGTCCTTTCTTCGACCACCAGCTTCTCGACCGGATCGCCGATACGCTTTCGGCCGGCGCGCCAGCCGTATTGCCTGCCGTGCCTGTTGCCGACACGCTGAAGCAGGCCAGCAGCGACGGAACCGTGCTCAAGACCATTCCCCGCGATCAGCTCTATGCGGCCCAGACGCCGCAATCCTTCGATTTTGCCACGATCCTCGAAGCGCATGAAAAGGCAGCGGAAAGCGGTAAGACGGATTTCACCGACGATGCCTCGATTGCCGAGTGGTTCGGCATTCCCGTGGCCATCGTCGAAAGCGCTGCAACGAACGTGAAGCTGACAGTGAAGAGCGATATCACCATGGCTGACGACAAACTCTCGGGCGCCCGTATTCCCGATGTGCGGACCGGCAACGGCTATGACGTGCATCAGCTCGAGCCCGGCGACGGCGTGACACTCTGCGGCGTCTTCATTCCGCACGACCAGAAGCTCAAGGGCCATTCGGATGCCGATGTGGCGCTGCATGCGCTGACGGACGCGCTGCTTGCCACCTGTGGCGCCGGCGACATCGGAGACCATTTCCCGCCCTCCGATCCGCAATGGAAGGGTGCTGCATCCCGTATCTTCATCGAACATGCAGCAAAGATCGTGCGCGCGCATGGCGGCACGATTACCAATGCGGATGTCTCGCTGATTGCGGAGGCGCCGAAGGTCGGACCACATCGCGAGGCCATGCGCGCCAATCTCTCGGAATTTCTCGGCATAGACATCGAGCGCTGCTCGGTAAAAGCCACCACCAACGAAAAGATCGGCTTCGTCGGCCGCCGCGAAGGCATCGCGGCAATCGCAACCGCAACCGTCGTCTATGGGAGCACGAAGCGATGAGCCTGTTTCCCGCGGACATCACGGCGACGGCGGAAGACATCATCCGGGACTTCACGGCTGCAGGCCTCATGGTCTCGACAGCGGAATCATGCACGGGCGGACTGATTGCCGGCGCGCTCACGGAAATTTCGGGATCGTCCGCTGTCGTTGACCGTGGCTTCGTGACCTATACGAACGTGGCCAAGATGCAGATGCTCGGCGTGCAGGAGGAAACGCTGGCCCGTTTCGGTGCGGTTTCGGAGGAGACGGCCCGGCAAATGGTGCATGGCGCCCTCTTCCGCTCCCGCGCCCACCTGGCGGTCGCTGTCACGGGTATTGCCGGTCCTGGCGGCGGATCGCCGGAAAAGCCGGTCGGGCTGGTGCATCTTGCGGCGAAATCACGTTCAGGTAAGCTTGTCCATCGTAAGATGCTGTACGGAGACATCGGCCGCACGGATGTCCGGCTGGCGACGATCCGCACGGCACTTCAAATGCTTATCGAGATTGTGTGATTTTGAGTAACGCAACAAAAGGCAGTAACGTCAGTTTCTGCCGCGTCCAGGCAAGAGCCGTATTGAGGAACCAGTCAAATGAGATATTTCGCATGCATCGGTGTCGTCTTGAGCCTCGCCTGCGTTTCTGCGGCTGAAGCACCATCCAACTATCAGGTTTACGGCGGCGTGCGGGTGGATTCCGATCCAGTCCTGCTGCGCAAATACGACCATGCGCTCAGCCGCTGCCAGCCGGAAGCGTTGGGCTATCGCGGATCGCCTGATACCACCAGCCTGCTCTACAACGCTGCGCTCAGAGGCTGCCTGTATCGCTACAGCTTCACCGATCGCGGTTCCTACGCCTATCCGGCAACACAGATCTTCGACCATTTCATCGATCGCTGACCAAGGTTCTACCGGCTGTAGATCGTCGCTGCCCGCTTTTCGAAGGCTTCCGTGAACATGCGGAAAGCTCTGTCGAACATTGAGCCCATCAGCGCGCCAAGAATACGGCTCTTGAACTCATAATCGATGAAGAAATCGACCGTGCAGCCGCCGCCTTCCGCCTCGACAAACCGCCAGCGGTTGTCGAGGTAGCGGAACGGACCGTCGATATATTTGACATCGATGATGCGCTCGGCCCTGTTCAGCAGCACCTGCGTGGTAAAGGTTTCGCGGATCGCCTTGTAGCCGACGGTCATATCGGCGATCAGCAGCAACTTGCCGTCGCGTTCCTTGCGGTTCTTCACCGACAGGGCTTCGCAAAGCGGGAGAAATTCCGGATAACGTTCGACATCGGACACGAGGTCGAACATCTGGTCGGGCGTGTGCGGGACGGGGCGATGCGTTTCGAATTGCGGCATGAAGCGCAGTTAAGCCGGCACACCGAGAAGATCAAGAAGCGCGCGCATTTGGCTGCGGGATTTCACCTGCAAAACCGGCACATGCGGCCCATGGGTTGCGATGGCGGCAGTCACCCGCGGCGAAAATTTCGTCTCGAAGGTCCAGATGAATTCCAGAAACTTCCAGTCCACCTTTTCTATGCAGCCCGGCGCCATGTCCGGACGTGTGCGGCCGATATGCTTCAGCCAGCGCGTCACCACACCCCAGACGCAGAGCAGGCGCGGCATGCGCACCCAGATGACGATATCGGTGCGCGGCAGGCGGATATCGAAAGTGGAGGTATTGGTGCCGTCCATGATCCAGCGCTCGCCGACGATCCTTTCGACGATCCGCTGGCGCTGCTCTTCCTTGCTGCGTTCCACCCAGCCGGGCAGCCAGAGAATATCGCGGTCGATCGAGAGATAGGTGAGTTCGAACCGGCGCGCCAGCTTCTGCGCAAGCGTCGACTTGCCGCCGCCGGAGCAGCCGATCACCATGATGCGCCTCGCATCACGGATGCGGCTGGCAGCAAAGACGTCATCGACATAGTTGATCGTTTGGTCGGCCTGCCCTTGCATGCTTCCACTCCTCCTAGCCGTTTGCCGATGGCAACCGGGAAAGCGGCGTGCTGGCTAGCTGCTTCACATGACCTGAAGATGACAACGAAGCGCACAAAGAAAGACCACGGCAAAAAATCGCCGCGGCCTCTTCAAGTCAAGATGTAAGGGCTTATTCCGCGGCGAGCAGCAGCTTCTTCTCGCGTGCAGCCTTCAGGCGGGCGAAGTCGTCGCCGGCATGGTGCGAGGAGCGGGTCAGCGGACTGGAAGCGACCATCAGGAAGCCCTTGGTGTAGGCGACCGTCTCGTAGGACTTGAACTCTTCCGGCGTCACGAAGCTTTCGACCTTGTGGTGCTTGCGGGTCGGCTGCAGATACTGGCCGATCGTCAGGAAATCGACATCGGCGGTGCGCAGGTCATCCATGAGCTGAAGAACCTCGTTCCGTTCTTCACCGAGCCCGACCATGATGCCGGACTTGGTGAACATTGTGGGGTCGAGTTCCTTCACGCGCTGCAGCAGCCGGATGGAATGGAAATAGCGTGCGCCAGGGCGAACCGTCAGGTAGTTGCCGGCAACGGTTTCCATATTGTGGTTGAAGACATCGGGCTTGGCGGCGACGACACGTTCCAGCGCACCGGGCTTCTTCAGGAAGTCTGGCGTCAGGATCTCGATCGTCGTCAGCGGCGATGCGGCACGGATTGCCCAGATCACCTTTTCGAAATGCTCGGCGCCACCGTCTTCCAGATCGTCACGATCGACAGAGGTGATGACGACGTGGCTGAGGCCCATCTGCTTGACGGCCTTTGCGACGTTTTCAGGCTCGGCCATGTCGAGCGCATTCGGCTTGCCGGTGGCGACATTGCAGAAGGCGCAGGCGCGGGTACAGATCTCGCCCATGATCATGAAGGTGGCGTGCTTCTTGTCCCAGCACTCGCCAATATTCGGGCAGCCTGCCTCTTCGCAGACGGTGACGAGCTTGTGCTCCTTCACGATCGAACGGGTCTCGGCATAGCCTTTCGAAGTCGGCGCCTTCACACGAATCCAGTCCGGCTTGCGCAGCACTTCCGTATCGGGGCGATGCGCCTTTTCCGGATGCCGCACGCGCTTTACGTCGGGATTGATCGTGTCGAGAATGGTGACCATGTCAGTTCAACTTTCCGCCGCCCCATGCGGCCCGGCTTCTCATATTGCGCATCGCTCCTTTATTCAAATCTTTCGATCTAGGAGATGCGCCCGATCTTCGCACTTTATCTTCGAACCAGCCGCGCGAAGAATATCAGCAGGCAGGCGCCGATGAAGCCGGTTACGAAATAGCCGAACCTTCCACCGGCGACCTCAATGTGGAATTGCGCCAGGATGGCGGTAGCGACGACCGAGCCGACGATGCCGAGGACAATGTTCAGCAAGACGCCATAACGCGCTTCCATCAGCTTGCCCGCAAGCCAGCCTGCAAGTCCGCCGATGATGATTGCCGATATCCAGCCGACGCCTTCCATCCTATTCCTTGCCCTACGCTATCGCCCTTGCGATCAGCACCACGACAATGGCGCCGACTGTTGCGTGGATGATCTGAACCACCAATGCATTTTCAATGCCCAGCGATATACCCAGCGCATTGAACAGAAACCCGCCCACGAACGCGCCGATGATGCCGCTGAGCAGGCACCGTATCAACCCACCCCCACCAACGACCAGGCTTGCGAGAAAGCCCGCGACAAGGCCGATCAGCAGAAAGATGAGAAGCGACTGCGTGCCCATAGACATGATGATTTCCTTTCGTTTTTTCCACCCTGACGGGGACGGAATTTTCCATCCCCGGATAAAGGGCAGATCAGGAAATTATCAAGCGTTCAGAACGCGGCCGTAAGCATCCAGCACGCTTTCCTTCATCGTCTCCGAAATCGTCGGATGCGGGAAGATCGTGTGCATCAGTTCTTCTTCCGTCGTCTCCAGGTTCATGGCGACAACGAAGCCCTGGATGAGTTCGGTGACTTCGGCACCGACCATGTGGGCGCCAAGCAGCTCACCGGTCTTCTTGTCGAAGATTGTCTTGACCAGACCCTGGTCTTCGCCAAGCGCGACGGCCTTGCCATTGGCGCTGAAGGGGAAGCGGCCGACTCTGACATCGCGGCCCTGCTCCTTGGCCTTGGCTTCCGTCAGGCCGACGGAGGCGACCTGGGGATTGCAGTAGGTGCAGCCCGGGATCTTCTGCCTGTCCATCGGGTGGACATTCGGCAGGCCGGCGATCTTCTCGACGCAGATGACGCCTTCATGCTCTGCCTTATGCGCCAGAAGCGGCGCACCGGCGACGTCACCGATTGCGTAAATGCCGGGCACGTTGGTCTTGCCGTAGCCATCGATGACGATGAAGCCGCGATCGGTCTTGACGCCGACAGCTTCCAGGCCGATGCCCTCGACGTTGGCCTGCACGCCGACGGCCGAGATCATGCGGTCGGCGGTGATCGTCTCGGTCGTGCCGTCCTTCTTCTCGATGGTCGCGGTGATCGAGTTTGCACCCTTCTCCACCTTGGCCACCTTGGCTTCGAGATGGATCTTCATGCCCTGGCGTTCGAACTGCTTCTTGGCGAGCGCGGAGATTTCCGCATCCTCGACCGGCATGACCTGGCTCATGATTTCGACGACAGTGACGTCGACACCCATGGTGCGATAGAAGCTTGCGAATTCGATGCCGATGGCGCCCGAGCCCATGACGAGCAGCGATTTCGGCAGTTCGTCAGCCTTCATTGCTTCGAAATAGGTCCAGATCAGCTTGCCATCCGGCTCGATGCCCGGCAGGGCGCGCGGACGGGCGCCGGTCGCAACGATGATGTGCTTGGCGGTGTAGGTGCCCTCGCCCAGCGCATTCTTCGGCACCGGACCCATCGGTTCCATCGGCTTCTTCGTCGTCTTTGAAACGACGATCTCGCCGGGTTTGGTGATCTTGGCTTCACCCCAGATGACATCGACCTTGTTCTTCTTGAACAGGAAGCCGACGCCGTTGTTCATGCGATGCGCGATGCCGCGCGAACGGGTGACGATCGCCTTGATATCGGGCTTGATCGTGCCTTCCAGCACGAGGCCGTAGTCCTTGCCATGCTGGGCGGTATGAAGGACGTCTGCGGAGCGCAGCAGCGCCTTGGTCGGGATACAGCCCCAGTTTGAGCAGATACCAGCCAGATGTTCGCGCTCGACGCAGGCGACCTTGAGGCCGAGCTGTGCGGCGCGGATGGCGGCGATATAGCCGCCCGGACCGGAACCGATGACGATGACGTCGTAGGATTGAGCCATTGCTTTCCTGCCTTTGTTACGCTCCCGCGCGGGTCATCAAAACCCATGCGTGCTTCTTGCTGTTATCGAAGAGCGGCACGGCATTCATACGCGCCGCTTCCGAAAAACCGTTTCTTCCGTAAAGCGACAGAGCCGCTTCGTTGCTATCCGACGTGATCAGGCTGACCGACAGCCGATCTGCCCTTGCGAGCTGATCTTCCAGCAGCCTCTTGCCGATGCCGATACCGCGCATATGGCGATAGACCGCGAGACTGCCAATGAACCAATGCCCGATCACCGATCTCTGCATCGCCAGCATCGGCTCCAGGGCCGGATGGCGGGCTTCGAGATCGCGTATGCCTTCATCCACTTCATAGCCGATCGCCATTCCGGCGATCTCGTCATAGGCCTCGCCAATGATGGCGTTCTTCCAGCCGCCGAGCGCTTCATCGCTCATCTTCAACCGGCCCCGCTCGAGCGGCGTATCGCTCATGCCGCTGGCAACATCGGCAAACCAGAGCCATGAGGCAAAACCGTGAGACGCGATATCCGCCAGGATCGCCAGTTCCGAGGCATCCCGGCGGGACGCCTCTCGGAGGGCGAGGAAGGCGGCCACTGTCAGAGCCCCAGCATCACCCGCACGATGGGTTCCAGGCCCCGACCGAGCGCGCGTGTATTTTCTGCATCGAGGTGAATGCCGTCGAGCGGCGTGGTCCTGGCAACGGAATTGCCGTCGAAGAAGCCACAGCCGAGTTCATCGGCAAGGTCACGGTAAAGCGTCGGAAGCTTTGCCGATTCCTCGATACCGCCGGGGAAGGATGCCGCGAAGGGCACATTGCCCGTCTCGCAGATCGCCGGCGGCGCCACGATCAGGATCTCCGGCCCGTCGAATTCGAAGGGCCAGGCATGATTGCGGATCAGCCGCACCAGACGGCCGATGCCCTGGCATGCGGCAAAGGCCGAGCCGGCGACAACCGGCTTCATGTCGTTGGTGCCGAGCAGCAAGATGACGAGATCGAGCGGCGCATGCGTCTGCAGGATGGTCGGCAGAACGCGTGCGCCGTTGCGATCGCAATCGGCAAGATGGTCGTCAAAGGCGGTGGTGCGGCCGTTCAGGCCTTCCGCGATGACGCGAGCCTCGCTTCCGAGCGTAGCCTGAAGCACGCTCGGCCAGAGGTTCTCATAGGCATGACGACCGATCGTGTCGGCGTCATAGCCCCAGGTCAGCGAGTCACCATAGCAAAGAACAGTCTTCGTCATGTCCGCCCTCCCGCGTCCTGCTTAGACCAACATGCCCATCGGATTTTCGATGTAGCCCTTGAAAGCCTGAAGCAGCTCGGCGCCGAGAGCACCGTCGACGCAGCGATGGTCAGTCGAGAGCGTGACGGTCATGACCGTTGCAATCGCCATTTCGCCATTCTTGACGATGACACGCTGCTCGCCCGCGCCGACTGCGAGGATCGTCGCATGCGGCGGGTTGATGACGGCTGCGAAATTCTTCACGCCCATCATGCCCATGTTGGAGACCGAGGTCGTGCCGCCCTGATACTCCTCAGGCTTCAGCTTGCGGTCCTTGGCACGCTTGCCGAGATCGCGCATCTCGTTCGAGATGGTCGAGAGCGTCTTCTCTTCGGCCTTGCGGACTATCGGGGTGATCAGACCGCCGGGGATCGAGACAGCGACGCCGACATCGGCGTGCTTGTGCTTGACCATGGCGTTTTCGGTCCAGGAGACGTTGGCATCCGGAACGTCGCGCAGTGCAAGCGCCAGGGCCTTGATGACCATGTCGTTGACCGAGATCTTGTAGGCCGGCGCGCTGTCCTTGCGGGGAGCGGCGTCATTCAGCTGCGCACGCAGCGCCATCAGCGCGTCGAGTTCGCAATCGACCGAAACGTAGAAGTGCGGAACGGTCTGCTTGGATTCAACGAGACGGCGGGCGATCGTCTTGCGCATGCCGTCGTGCGGTACGAGCTCGTAGGAGCCTTGTTCGAAGAGCTTGAGCATGGCCTCGTCCGAAGCGCCCTTCGGAGCGGCAGCGGCCGGAGCAGCAGCCTGCGGGGCAGCTGCAGCAGCAGCCGGGGCCGCCTTGGCGCCCCCACCTGCAGCGGCAGCCTCGATATCACTCTTGACGACACGGCCATGCGGACCGGTGCCGGCAACGGCGGAAATATCGATACCGGCTTCCTTCGCAAGGCGGCGGGCAAGCGGAGAGGAGAAGGTGCGTGCGCCGTTCGAAGAGACTGCAGCCGGCGCCGGGGCAGCGGCCGGAGCCGCCGGTGCCGGAGCAGGTGCGGCCTCAGCCTTTGTTTCGGCCTGAGCCGGAGCGGCGGCAGCCTTCGGTGCCGGAGCGGCAGAGCCGGCGCCGCTTGCAGCAGCGGCGACATCTTCGCCATCAGCGGCGAGAACAGCGATCAGGGCATTGACCTTCACGCCTTCGGTGCCGGCCGCGACGACGATCTTGGCAACCGTTCCTTCGTCAACGGCTTCGACTTCCATCGTCGCCTTGTCGGTTTCAATCTCGGCGATCACATCGCCGGACTTGACCTTATCGCCTTCCTTGACCAGCCACTTGGCCAGATTGCCTTCTTCCATGGTCGGAGAGAGGGCGGGCATCGTGATATTGATCGGCATCGAAAGGCCCTCCCCTTATTTGTAGCAAACGGCTTTCACCGCATCGACCACTTCGCCGACATTCGGAAGCGCGAGCTTCTCGAGATTGGCAGCGTAAGGCATCGGAACGTCCTTGCCGGCGATCGTCAGGATCGGCGCATCGAGATAATCGAAGGCATGCTGCATGACGCGCGTGGCGATTTCCGTGCCGACCGAGTTCTGCGGATAACCTTCCTCGACGGTAACCAGGCGACCGGTCTTCTTGACCGATTCGATCACGGTCGGAAGGTCCATCGGACGAAGCGTGCGCAGATCGATCAGTTCGACATCGATGCCGATCTTTTCGAGTTCGGCGACCGCCTTCGTCGCATAGGTCATGCCGATGCCGAAGGAGACGACGGTGACATCCTCGCCCGGACGATGGATGCGGGCCTTGCCGATCGGCAGAACGAAATTATCGAGCTTCGGTACATCGAAATGCTGGCCGTAGAGAATCTCGTTTTCGAGGAAGACGACCGGGTTCGGATCACGGATGGCAGCCTTCAGCAGACCCTTGGCGTCGGATGCCGTGTAAGGCATGACGACCTTCAGGCCCGGGATCGCACTGTACCAGGCTGCGTAGTCCTGGCTGTGCTGAGCGCCGACGCGGGCAGCAGCACCGTTCGGGCCGCGGAAGACGATCGGAGCGCCCATCTGGCCACCCGACATATAGAGCGTCTTGGCAGCAGAGTTGATGATCTGGTCGATCGCCTGCATGGCGAAGTTGAAGGTCATGAATTCGACGATCGGCTTCAGGCCGGCCATGGCAGCACCGACGCCGACGCCAGCAAAGCCGTGCTCGGTGATCGGCGTGTCGATGACGCGGCGAGCCCCGAATTCCTGCAGAAGACCCTGGGTCACCTTGTAGGCACCTTGGTATTCGGCGACTTCCTCGCCCATGACGAAGACGCTGTCATCGGCGCGCATTTCCTCAGCCATGGCATCGCGAAGCGCTTCGCGCACCGTCATCGAAACCATTTCGGTACCAGCCGGGATTTCCGGATCGTTCGGTACGAAAGCCTTGGGTTCAGCCGGAACTGGAGCGGCAGCCGAACCAGTATTCGTCGGCTTCTCTTCCTGCGCGACTTGGGGGGCGGCAACTGGAGCCGGCTGAGCGGCAGCCGGGGCTGCGGAAATCGCGTCGGCGGATTCGCCATCCTGTAACAGGACGGCGATCTTGGCATTGACCTTGACGTTTTCAGTGCCGGCCGGAACCAGCAACTTGCCGATGACGCCTTCGTCAACGGCTTCGACTTCCATCGTCGCCTTGTCGGTTTCGATTTCGGCAAGCACGTCACCTGAAGTGACCTTGTCGCCTTCCTGCTTGAGCCACTTGGACAGCGTGCCTTCTTCCATCGTCGGAGAAAGGGCGGGCATGAGGATATCGATAGGCATGGGTTCCCTCCCCGATTAGAGCAGAATGTCGGTATAGAGCTCGGATGCATCCGGCTCCGGATCGGCCTGGGCGAAATCGGCGCTGTCGGCAACGATATCGCGGACTTCCTTGTCGATCGCCTTCAGATCGTCTTCGGTCGCCCAGCCCTTTTCCATCACGCGCAGGCGAACCTGCTCGATCGGGTCCTGCTCAGAGCGCATCTTCTGCACTTCTTCCTTGGTACGATACTTCGCCGGATCGGACATGGAGTGACCGCGATAGCGATAGGTCAGCATTTCAAGAATGATAGGACCCTTGCCGGAGCGGCAATGTTCAAGCGCCTCATCGGCAGCAGCCTTGACGGCCCGAACGTCCATGCCGTCGACCTGCACGCCAGGGATACCGAAACCGGAACCACGGAGCGAATAGTTCGACTGCGCGGTCGCACGAGCCGTCGATGTGCCCATGGCATAGCGGTTGTTTTCGACGATATAGACGATCGGCAGCTTCCACAGAGCAGCCATGTTGAAGCTCTCGTAGACCTGACCCTGGTTGGCAGCACCGTCACCGAAATAGGCGATCGAGACGCTGTCATTACCGCGATAACGGTTTGCAAAGGCAAGGCCCGTTCCGAGCGAAACCTGGGCACCGACAATGCCGTGGCCGCCGTAGAAATGCTTTTCCTTGGAGAACATGTGCATCGAACCGCCCTTCCCGTGGGAATAGCCGTTACGACGCCCGGTCAGCTCCGCCATGACGCCACGGGCTTCCATGCCGGTAGCCAGCATATGACCATGGTCGCGATAGGCGGTAATGACCTGATCGCCTTCCTTCTGCGCCATCTGCATGCCGACGACGACAGCTTCCTGGCCGATATAAAGGTGACAGAAACCACCGATGAAGCCCATGCCGTAAAGCTGGCCCGCCTTTTCTTCGAAACGACGGATCAGCAGCATCTCGCGATATGCCTTCAGCTCCTCATCGCGATCGAAATCGGCGATGGGACCGCCATTCGATGCCTTGGCAGCAGATTTCGCGTTTGTCTTGCGGCTGGAAACGGTCGCGGTTTTGCGCAACGCCATTCAACCCTCCCTATGGGTTTATCGGTTCTCAGGTGGCGCGTACCATAGGGAAGAAAAATGACCACAGCAATGCCATAATTGCATGGCTC